>FUFK010041322.1_pt1 | contig 14133 bp, 29 predicted proteins | sample 1021851 | NCBI WGS metagenome assembly FUFK01 (sample SAMEA51879418, study PRJEB19060) | metagenome | reverse complement strand
GCATCTTGTTCAGAATGTGGGTCATCAATAATTAAAAGATCTGCACCCCTTCCTGTTATTGCAGAACCTACACCTGCTGCATAATACTCACCTCCTTGAGCTGTTTCCCATTTGCCGGCAGCTTGTGAGTCTTCTCTAAGTTTTGTATTAAAAACTTTTTGATATTCAGGGGAGTCAATTAAAGCTTTGGCCTTACGACCAAACCTTACAGATAATTCTGTTGTATTAGTAGATTGAATAATTTTTAATTTAGGATTTCTACCAACCATCCAGGCAGGCAAAAGATAAGATCCAAATTCAGATTTAGTGTGCCTCGGTGGCATATTAATAATTAATCTTTTTATTTCACCAGTTGCAAGTTTATTAAACTTATCTGCTATTTCTTTGTGATGTGAACCTTCTATAAAGTCAGGCCAAACATGTTTTACAAAAGTTAAAAAATCACTTCGTATAGATTGTTCTTTTTTCTTTTCACCATATTTGTTTGCCAGTAAAGCAAATTCTCTTCTGACATCAGCAGGTAGTTTATCTAAGTTCTGTATAAATTTTTCATTCATAAAATTTTTTTGCAAAATTTTTTTATAAGAGATTTTGAAACTCGTAAAGTATTTTACCATTATCTATTTAAAAATCCAGCAAATCTAGTGTAGGTTGTGGGACCCCTAGTCTAGATACAAAAAAACTTTTTTAGGAATTTGCAAAATTGTAAAGAGGCTTGGTACCTCTATCGAGGCCCGTAGGGCCTCGATGTATGTTGGTTAATCTAATAAGATCATGTATGCTTTAGGATTAAGTCTACTAAACTTGTCCTTTGCTTTGTTCATAAGATCCCATTGCTCTAGTGCCTCGTGAACAAATACTTGATCATGTATTTCTGATTCTTCTTTTGTTAGTTCAACAGTTTCACCATTGAATCTGTTTCTTCTTGTGTAATCTTTATTGTCTGTCATATATGGGATCATATAGGATAAGTCAAGCATTGTCAACCTCTTTTATTCTTGTTTTTGTCCATGAATAATTACCCCAATTACTTTGGATTGTTTCTTTTACAGGGTCTTGAATTGGTGTTTCAAGAGCCTCTGGTCTTGGGTGTAACTGCACAAATTCTTCTATATGTTTAAAAATAAAATCATGCATACAAGTCTGATCACAAAAGTAATTCCAAATACCTACACGATCTGTTTTTAGTTTCATGGTCCTTAAAACTTTATTGCCTTTGACACCACGAACTCTTGTTGTGGTTTTTCTTTGATGACACTCAGGACCATGACACCAGTTATAATCACTCATTTTAAATCTCCAATTAAGTTTTCTAAAGCAGTGACGACGTCTTTAGACATTTGTTCACTATCACTATTATAGTGATAGTCTTTAAGAATTGATTTTAATTCTTCTCTTATTTCTTTTTTAGTCATTTGGACCTAGCCATTTCCCAAACACAAATTACAATTATAAACATAAATAAAACTTTTATCTCTATTGGCATTAGTGCCTCACTTTCCACGATTGCGATGCTGTTCTATAACCATGTGCGTCTAGATCATAATAAACATAATAAGCTTTGCCTTGTTTTGAAACTCCAAATCTAGACTTATCATCATGTTTGCCTTGTCTTGTTATGTGCTTTTTATCCTTGTTAGAATAATAAGTTATATAAAAAGTTTTAGTCATTCTTTCTCCTTTTGTTATGGGACAATCCTATATGAATTGTCCCATAGTGTCAATAGTTAATTTACACTTTGTTGCATTTGTTTTTTTGCAATAGCAATCTTTTGTTCTCTTGTTAAGAACTTCCTTATCTTCCAAAAGACTAGCCAGATTTTCTGGACTATAAATGGATAAAGCCATTGAACTACTTTCATTCAACATACTTTCATTTAAAACAACTCCAACTTTATCTGCAAGTGCTTTTGCTTGATCAAATGTATCTATAAGATTTTAAACCCAATCTTACTTTTTGCATTTTGCCCTCAACATAAGAATAAATTTCTTGATGTTCTTTGATTACATTATCTGCACTTTGAACATACATCTTAAAGAAATTCATGGTGTTCTCATCAACTTTAAACTGTCTTGAATGACAATAACTAGAACCAATAGTCCAAAGTTTAAAATCATTGTCCCATTTATCTTTAGGATATTCTGTTCCTGTTGCATCATTCCTTGAATGACTAAAACCCAAATATTGATTTACTGCTGTTTCATCATTGTAATATTTTGGATTTCTTTTTGAGTAGTCATCATTGATAGATAAATTAAAATCAGGGTTAAGACCTTTTGCTTTTAATTCATCACGATAGTATGCTCTCGCAAATTTTTTACCCATGTCAAATCTTACATGGATTTCATCTGTTGCGTCATACTCACGACCCTCATCATCAACTTTAGTAATTGGTCTTGAAACATAGAAACAATTATCCTCATACAATTCACCACCAGAACGATTGTATTTTCCAATCATTCTTCTAATTGTGTCAACATCTTCTTGTGGTTGATGATGTCTTACAACTTTCTCAATCATCTCTTTTGCTTTTATACGCATGATGTCATATTGTTCTTTTGCTTGAACCAATTTATCTTTTACTTTATCTTCGTAAAAAGATTGAAATTGATCTGCAACAACTTTACGTTTATCTGCGTTTAATGTTATTTTTTTAGTTTGCATATTTCACTCCTTTATTTAATCCCAACATATCCTATATAAAATATAATGTCAAATATTATTTTCGGCACAACCTATACGTGTATGGTCCAGTTTAGAATGGTTCTAATGTATGATACACACTAACCACCATCCCCAGCCACCGTCCAAGGATATAGGATTTTTTAGGATATGTCAAGAAAAAAATTTTTATTTATTTTTATGTTTGCCTTATTCTTGCCACATTGTATATATAGGATAGTCCCATGAATATAAAAGAACAAAAACAAAAAATACAGGATTTACCAGAAACATTTACCTGTAGTGATAAACAGATGTTAAGCTACATGGTAGATTTGTTTGAGATGATAAAAGACAATCATCAGCTCATACAAATTCTGGATAAAAAAATTAACTTATTAGAATTAAAATTAAAAAATTAATTCTTTTGGGACAACTTCTGGTTGTGTTTTGGGTGCTTTACCACACCCCGTTTATACGACCAGAACTGATCCCTGGTCCTTACAGGGTGTACTAATTCCGGACAGCGTAAGGACCTGGGATCAGTGGGAACTAGTAAAGGTAAATGCTTCGCGCTATCCTTGATGTAAATTGTGTAGTCCTGAGCGCTCTGAGACCACTCAAACTTGCGGACGTGGAAACAACCATCAGCCTAGCCCACCTGATCCCTGGTCTCTTGACCGAGTGGTGTAGCTTATGCGGAAACGATCGTTACTACTGGCCAGCACTCAAGGGACCTGGGATCAGTGACCAATGCAATGGAAGAACCCGCAGTGGAATTGCCTCTGCTCACTGATCCCTGGTCCTCTGAGAAGAAAGCACCGAATAGTGTAAATCTCAGGGACCTGGGATCAGTTGTGATTACAGGCACAGCAGTAAGCAGAAACTGTAATTGAGAATGCTGTGTTGCGCGACAGCTGGTCAGGTCCAGTGAGAAATACATACTAGTTATTAAACTCACTGGGCCACAACAGGACCTGTAGAGAATGCATTGTTAAAAACAGGTTAAGCTCTGCAGGGCCGCAAGCTTCAAGCGTCAAGCTCAAGCCACAAGCTCAAGCCACAAGCAACAAGCTTGACAAATAAAGAATAAAGGATTATATGGGATATATGAAAACAAACGAAGCATTAAAAATTATAGGCGGCAGCTTAAGCAAGCCATCAAAAATGCCGGGCTGGTCAATTGGTTTACCTGCCAAGGAATGCAAGACCGGCGGCAAGCTTCAAGCAGTGAAGGGCTCAGTCTGTTACGACTGTTACGCGCTCAAGGGTTGTTACGTCTTCAAGGTTGTGCAGGATGCACAGTATCGAAGGCTGGCAGCAATACAGTCACCGCAATGGGTCACAGCGATGGTACACTTAATTAATTCAAAAAAACCTGATGTGTTTAGATGGCACGACTCAGGGGATGTACAAGATTTAAATCATCTTAAAAAAATTTACTCAGTTTGCAGGGCAACACCAGGCAAGCGTCACTGGTTACCAACCCGTGAAGCATGGATAAAGGACCATCTAGAAGACAAGCCAGACAATTTAGTCATACGATTTAGCGCGCCCATGGTAGACCAGCGGGCGCCTGCTTCGTGGCCTAACTCTTCAGAGGTCGTAACTTCAGGGGCTACCTGTCCAGCAGCTCAACAAGACAATGAATGCAGAGACTGTCGACAATGCTGGGACGCCACAATTAAAACAATTAAATACGGTAAACATTGAAATGTTTAGACATCCCAATTATTATAAAGAATTACGAAAGCTACGTAATAAACTGGACCAGGCAATTAGCGAGGATGCTTCGACGGAAGCTACAAGCGTTCGTCCTGGTCCGGGCCCCAAGCAGCCAGGCTCAGGCTCAAGCAACAAGCAACAAGCGAAAAAGGCTCAAGCTACAAAGTCTCAAGCATCTTGAGGCAAGACTCAAGCCCCAAGCTGTGAGGTTCAAGCTTCAAGCCACAAGCATCAAGCTCCTTGATAAACCTTCCCTCATAAAGTTTTACAAGGTTAAGGGAGAGGTCCTTAACCATGATAAATGTATTGTCAGGATGTCGTATATGAAATGATATTTGATGTGGAGAGAGGCGTACCTTGTTTGTCTTTGTTACTTTTAATTCGACAGTGAAAAAGTGGCCAGAACTATTATACCCCAGTAGATCAGGAGTACCCCATGCAGCACTATTTTCCAAGCGTGTAAATGATAATTTGCAATTATTTTCAATATTGAGCGTTTTAATTTCATGCCAAAGTTTCTTTTCTGGTTTCACTACTACACCTCATTCATTTGTCAAATTATTTCATAAAAATTTGTACTGATAGTCTAGGCAAGATTGGACTTAAAACAGGATTAACTTTATGTGGCAAAGGAGCTTTCACAATCACCAGAGAGTTACCCACGACAGGTAGAAAGCCATGACCATTTGAATCTGTAAACATAAACTCGCCACCCCATTGTTTATGCCATCTATTATTTAAATAATATGTAGCTCCATACTTCCATTGACCATCATCGTGCCAATTAATACCAGAATTTTTAGACATAGAATGAATTGTAGTGGACATTTTATTTAACTCAGGGAATGTAAAATAAGGATTAGATTTTATATTTGTTTTTAATATTTCAAATGGTGGATAATTTTTTACTTCAACTCTTTTAGGTGAAACAAGATTATTGTGTAGGAATTTGCCCCATACTCCATCAACATTGTGAAGATTTATATTATTTCTTTCACGTATAATCGCATTGTAAATACCTTTATATATTTTTCTATTTAAAAAATTATGTATCCACCAAATTTTTCCAGGTATTGAATAAGCTAACTTCACAGCTTTTTAATTACTTTGCCCATCTTCCATTGTTCAGGTGATATTGTAATGGCTAATCTATGAGTTTCTCTTACTCCAATTAATTTATTTTCTAATAGTTTTACACCAGTAATGTCATAAAACTCTCCATTGGGTAAGATAACTTGCACTCTTGCATTAGCTGCCACCTCACCTTTCATAAATTTATCTAACGCCTGTCTTAATACCTTTCCAGTAAACATGGGTTGATTTATAGACGAAGTTATACTAAATATCAAGTATGATAGATAAAATGGTTTATAACACTCTGCACTGGATCATGAAATGGTCAGGTGAAATTAACTCTTGGGCTTGGCGTAAACACGCAAAAATGATTGAAGATAAAAGATTAAAAGAAAATGAAGAGTACGTAAAAGAGTTACAAAGAAAATTATAATGGGATTACCTAAAAAATTGACAGAACAGCAAATGAAATTTGCATACGAACTCGTTACAAATGAGGGAAGAAAAACTGCAACAGAATGTGCTGTCGATGCCGGCTTTGCAAAGGACTCAGCAAGACAATACGCAAGTAAGTTACAAAATCCAAAACTATACCCGCTCGTTGTAAAATATATTGGTGAATTAAGAGAGGAGTGGCAAAAGAAATACGAAGTAACTTATGAAAAACATATTGCAGAGTTAGGTCAGATCAGAAAAGAAGCACTTAAAAAAGGAGCGTGGTCAGCTGCAGTGAACGCTGAGGTGGCACGTGGGAAAGCTGCGGGTCTATATATAGAGCAAAAAATAATAAGGACAGGGAAACTAGAAGACTTAACGACAGAAGAATTAGAATCCAGAATGAAGAAGATAATTGATGATTACTCACCCATTCTAGAAAACGTCCCGTTTGAGGAAATAAAAGGGCAAGTCCTATCAGAGTCAGAAACCAAAGAATCTCCATCACAAAAGGACTCTCTCCATTTTGATGACACAGCCGAGAGGAAAGACATTCCGGTCACTGAATAATTCATCTCCCTCTTCGTAACTTCCAAAGGTCCATAAATATTTTTTATTTTTTGAAAACACATAGGCATGAGTTATCATGATAGATGGAGTTAAACCAAAAGAATCATGCCAGTTCGCATGCCCCGAATCGCCCGTCGGATCACTCCAAGTTATTTTATAAAAATAATATCTTTTCTTTTTTATAACAACTGATTTATATTTACTTTTCTTTGGGGTCATATCTTTTTTCTACGTGTTTTAATATTACATTTCCTGATATTGAAACTCTCTCACCCTCTGTTGTTTTAAATGGATAAACCCAATGAGGTAATATTGCAGGGAAAATAAACATATCACCAACTGATGGTAAATGAGAATGTGTTGTTAAAAATAATTTAGTTCCAGCAGAATCAAAAGGAAGATTAAAATCAAAAGTTATACATCCTGGGCCTGGACTATTATGAACAGCAGATCTACATTCTTCTTCCAAACCATCAGGTATTTCTGTATAAATAACAAAAGACAAATGACCGTCGTGAGTGTGTGGTGGATTAAATTCATTTTTATTTTGTCTATTAATCCAAGCAGTTTCTAATTCAAAACCTGTGCATAATGGAATTTTTCGGTAATCAAAATAACCTTGATTATAACTATTTAAATAAGGAAGTAATATTTTAAAAACTTTATTTTTATCTAAAGCTTTCTCATTATCTAAATGGCCGGCTAAAGATTTTTTATAATCTTCTCCTGACTTTAAAGATTTAAGTTCTTTAATTTCTTCTGGTAGTAATTTGTAATGACATACAAATGGTCCCCAATGTAAAAAATTATATTCTATTCTTCTGGTATTTTCTGTCATGACTTCCTTCCATAGAGTTTTATACATGAGAAACTGCTTTTGTAAAAAGCGTTTTCACGCGCGCGCGTAGGGAAAACCCTGTAGCACTGTGAAGCAGCATTGTAACAGCATTGTAACAGTAATTTATTCAGTAATATCAATACTTTAAAGCCATTGTAGCATTGTATCACTATATTTTTCAAATTTTTTTTTCTAAACATAAATCTCATACAGAATACTCTATGGGTCCTAGGTGCCTGATGCCTGTTGCTTGTAGTATTGACCCACTCTACCTAGCCAATTCCACATAAAGTGTTGAAATTCCTTACCATGTGACACGTATCTTAAAACATCGCCACCTTTAACGCTAATTAGAATCACTCCAGATTGTATGTTCGTACCATAAACATAGTTGTGAGCCACAGCATATGCCGCGCATTGTATAAAGTAATCGTCTATCCATTCACGCTTCTTGTATTTATTGCTTTGTTTAAAATCTATGATAGACTCCCGGCCTTCGTAGATTCCAGCAACGTCTGAGGCGCCCGCATACAATCCAGGGTACCACAGGGGCATTTCCAACCCCCACACCTCTTCTAAAGGGCTAAAATGGCCTCTATCGATGATGTTTTGAGCCATGGTGCCTGCTTCCTGACCTAATTGTGATAGATCCATATGACCCTCACCTTTTATATATCCTTCTAATATTCGGTGCATTATAGTACCCCGAGCGGCAGCATCATCACGTATTTTGTCTGCCTTAATTTCGCCTTCTCNTTGCCTCCATGCTGCCAGTTTTGCTTTACTCTCTTCAGATCTAGTAGCTCCTAATATTGTTGTAACACTTGGTAACTTTTCATCATTTATATNGTAGACTCGACCAGACTCACTATCGACTCGTTTAATAGTTTGATATTCAAACTTTGGTTTTCCGTTCCAGATAACTTTCATTTTCTATTCCTTAACTTGTAGTCTTCAAGGTGNACTACATTTTGTTTTGTTAATTTTTCATGATTNTAGTGTTCAATAACTTGTTGTACTTTTTCTAATTTAGTGTGGGACCAAGGCCATATTACACAACAAACATAATAAGCATCTCTAAACGTACATCGCCATCTATATTGTTTTAAGTATGGCGTACCGTCTACACGTTTACCTTTTCTAGGTTTGTCAGTAAGTGTGCCTACGCCTAGAATTTCATGAACCCAGGCAAGAACGCTACGATCAGTCATCGTTATTTCCATCGACAGTCTAAGACTATTTGACAAACGATAACCAGGTTTACCTCGATGTCTTTTCTTTCTTTCAATTCCTCTACGCATATGTATTGAACCCTCTCCATCAAAAAGGCCGGCAATATATGCAGCATCAGTTTCAGCAATCATCAAATGCCCGCTTTCCGTGCACGTACTAACGGGTCACCAAAGGCTCGAATACTCGGTGTTGCCGATATGTAACCTCCAGAGGTGTTTAGCGCGAAGCATTTTTGGTCACCTGGAGCTCGTCCTTTTCTATACTGTAAAATTTTATTTAGCATCATGTGTAATAATCCATCTTAACGTTGTAGTCATAGGATCAAAGCCATCAAACTTTGCACTACAACCAGTCAATAATACAAATACAATTAACACTCTAATCATACCAACTTGTATCTCTCCCTTCTTTTTTGCACCACAAATAATGGTTGTACAATATTATCTTTCTAAGTTTACCGTATACTTGCATTATTGCGTCCTTTCTAACATACATTTATTTTCACCCATCTCTTGTGTATAAAAACCAAAGTGAGTTAACGCGTATGCTATCTTACTCATTTCATATCTTTTGTGGTCATCAAATACAAATCTAGTACCAACAGTTGACCTAGATGCAAAAAACATTACTTCTTCTAATACTTTTTCTGTTGTATGTGGACCATCAAAATGTACAAAATCGTAAACATTTATTACTTTTTTATTTCCATTTAAATAAATAGGAACGCCACCACCAAAAGCATTAAAGTATTCTGTGTCTTCTAATTGGTATAAAATAAAATTCTCATGTTTTTTAAACTCACTTAAAAAAGTTTGTTTCATAGAGTTAGGATACGTAGGCACTCTAGGTGTGCCATCTTCATTTACCAAAGGTTTACCTTCAAAGTCTGTCCAGTATGCAATTGTTCCTTTGTCATGATCTATTTCTTTATCAATGTGTTTGTAAACTAGATCTCCATAAGGATCTATTCCAATATGAAAATAATTTTTATCTTTTAAAGAATCAGTAATAACATGAGTTCCATACCCCTCTCTTACTCCAATCTCTGCAGTCAAATAAAAATCTTTAGGCTTTAAATTTTTAACCCATTGACTTAAAAGATTATAATCTTCACTATCACCTCTCATCATAAAATTAATGCTCCTAATATAAAACCAATACAGAATGTAATTACATACATTTTTCTTGGTGTTATTACGTATTTATTGAATATTCTCATCTTCTTTTTCCTCCACTTCTATTTCACCTTGATTGTTACAAAACTCACAATCAGCCCATTGTTCCTCATACGCTTGTTCAAATGGCACCCTTATAAATCCGTTGCCATTACAAACGGTGCATATCATTTTTTTCTTCACTTAACTTCTCCTNTATAAATTTCTTTGCTTTCATTCTAACGTATTCGTGGTCAAAACCTGCATAGTGACAAACTAATGCGAAATCTCGATTAGGTTCTAAAAAGTATGCACGTGCTGCTTCTGCATAATTACCTTTTGCTATACCAAAACTTTTATTTCGCCAGTGTCTACCCACTGCATCTTCTAACGCAACAATTAACACATTACGCCACAGACTTCGTTCAGGATCTAACTTTTCCCCTAAAACATTAACTGCTTTTGGAAATACGCTTTGATTTAACTTTGCCATTTAACTTTTTTGCTTTCTCATCTACTAACATTCTAATCACTTGTGCTCTTGATAGTGTGATCCCTGGTGCCAGGAGCTTGGTCATCTGATCAATCTTCTCATAGCAGGCATGATCAACTGCGAGACTTTTGTATTTGCTTATATCAGTCATTTAGTATATCCTTTCTTATTAATATCTAAAGATATAGGATATTTATATAATTTTACAAGGCTTGTCAATGAAATTTTTTTTAACATTATATGCGTGTTCTGTGGTAGGAGGCTCCTGTATTGAGGTCCCTCAAGAAAAGTACGCATACGATAGATTTTACAAAACACACTATAATTGTGTTCAAAAAGGCCTTGGTAATTCGTATGAAATACTATTTAACGGCGATGTTTTTGCAGCAGATCAGGTGGAGTCTTTAGAATTGTATCCGAAGTTTGTATGTGAAAAGGTGGTGGTTCCACAGAAGAAACCAGAGAAAACCACTGAGCTTTAAGCTTTGGATCTTTTGTTTTATTGTATTGTATAGCTAATTCGTTAGCTTTTTTTGTTATTGTTTCTATAATTATTGATTTCTTCATTTATTATTTTTAAATCCTCTTCAGCATGTTTTACTCCATAACTTTTATTATATTTATCATAAGCATGATGGGTAAAAGGACCTTTTTTATTTACATAATGCATAAATACTTGAGCCATACCCTCTCCTTTATATACACCTGGACGTCCATGTTTTTGAACACAACCAGCGTATAATAAAGCATCTCCTTCTTCTAATTCAAAAGATTCTTTTTCAATTATTAAAGGCCAGTTGTCATGTTTTTTGATGCAGGTTGTAATGCTTACTTCACAGGCGGGGCGGTCCCTGTGTTGTTTTAAAGTTCCTCCAAATACATAATATCTCCAATAAGCATAAGTAGGAAGTAATTCTAAATTAGATTCTTTTTCTACTAAAGGTAATTTTGTTTCTAGCAATGAATTCATTAAAGAATCTGATCTCCAACAAGGTGAGAAACATTGATCATCCATACTCGAATAATTACCTTCATCTAATTTATTATAACAATATTTTTGATATACTTTTAATTCTTCAGAACTAATAAAATTTTTTATTAATTTATAATTTATTGTAGCCATGCAACTATACTATATCTTATTCCTTTTGTAATTGGTCTAATGCTATGTGGGTACATAAAGTTACTAGGAAAAAATACAATAGATCCTTTATTTAATTTAAATCTTTTTATTTCATTTTCTTGTTGATCTGTAAAAACTAAATCACCTCCTTCGTAATCATCATTAAGATTAATAATAATACTTAGATGTCGTGGAGAATTACTATAATGATCTGTGTGTATTTCATATTTTCCCCCTGGTGAATATTTTAACAAATCAATTTGATTAATTTTATTACTTGCCATCAAAGGAAACTTAGCTTTATAAAAATAATATAATCTTTCAATTTCTTTTTTTATAAAACTCCAATAAAACAAATTCGTAGGTGTTTTAAAATTTAATGAGTGTCCTTGAACATTTCTATAACTTTTGTCTATTACTTCATTTCTAATAGTAAGATTATCTTTTGCTCTATCTTCTATAAAAGGTATTATTTCTTTTATAAAACTTGGAGTTACAATATTTTTTAATTCAACTATTGCTTCAGTGTGATCCATTATTTCCCTTGGCCTCGGTATTTTTTAAAACTACGCCGGCGGGATTTGTTCATTTTTGCAAGACTAGGATGACGTCCGATAGACGTCTTATGAAACATAGGTACGTGTGCTACCTTTGCGTAGAGTCCTTTTGATTTTTTAGCCATTCCTTATCTCTTTCCTCTAATTTAATGTACCTTATACTACCATTAATATGTTGTCTAGTATCTGCTCCACAATTTGTGCATCTATAATAATCAGTTACTATTGCAACTAAAATAGTTTCTTCTTCACAAAACTCACATACACCTTGAACAGTCTCAATGTTCGAAAAGCCTTTCATCATTATAACTTTTTTAGACAAGTTGTTTAGCCGATCCCAGAATAGGTTTGTATTTAGTTCTACCCTCTGATTTATACGCATGTAAAAAACTCGCTCTTGGTGTTCCTTCAATCCAACTTGCATGAATCCATCCGCTATTAGGTTCGCCTGGAGTGTAGAATTCAAGTATAAGCTGGTCTGGTGTAAGGTTATCTTTAATCCAATCAAAGAGTTCAGCATTGTCTACGCCAATACATTCGAAGTCTGCGGCTTCAGCTTTGGCATGCTGTGATCTGCTCGAGCTGCCGATGGCCTCACATAATTCTGCACTACGATATCCGCTGGTCACCTTGACCCTGCCGAAATGATCTCGGACCGGTTGTAGGATGTTTTCACATAATGCTTTTAATTTTTCTATTTGTTCTGCATTAGGATTATTGTTGATGCCTCTACGTATAGCAGTGTCTGATTTAGTCAACTCTGATAAAGTAAAATTACGCGATAGATTCATAGTTTTTATCCTTCCTATTATATACTTTTTTAGATTTAAGTATACGTTGTTTATACCTTCTATCTCTCAATAGTTTAGCCATTTGATTGCGTTTATTCAATGATAAGTTTCTTGATTGATTTTGAGCCATCTATATTGTCTTCTAATTCTGCTTTACCTTTCCAACATTTATAAGATACAGATTCTGAATACTGTCTCTCAGCTTTACGCTTCCCATTAAGACACATTCCCATCGAGTCTTGAATACGTGCCTCCTTAATTTCTCCGTTTACAAACATCAAAAGAGCCACCACAGCTTCTATCATGGTTTGCTCCCGTTTGTATATTTCATTTCTCTATTTGAATCTTTTAATTTTTCTATATCTATTAATACCTTGTCCATTTGACCTCTTAAAAACTCGATGTTAACTTTGTTTAGTGCCATTGAGTCGATATGTTTTTGTAACTTCTCCTGAGTCTTGTAAAGATCTTCAATCATCATAAATTGCTCGCTATCTGCGGGAAGCGACCCAAGTTGGCCCCGCGGCCATTTTATTCTAAACTCTGTATTTTCTGATAAATCTTTTTCCATTATTTGTATTTTAGTGTCCGCAATGTTTAGACGTTCTATGATCTGAAAATAGCCCATGGTGCCGAGTGCTACGATGACGATCAGAGAGGCAACCGTCTTCATCGGCATTTGGACGGCTGCTTCTTCTGATATATTTAATGGTTTTTTAGACATAAATTATCTTGTCCATAACCAGTCTACTAACTTTTTCCAAGGCCAGCAGATTGCTTTCCAAATCTTTTTAATCATATTGTCCTCCTCATGTGTATGCGGAACATCTCCACCTTCATGCGCGTGAGTCACGCCATCATCGTGAGTATGTTCTACGTAGTCATCACCATGAATATGTCCACAATGCGGACATACTTTGTCAACATTGATGGGTGATATTATAAATCCCATTCCACAGTTTTCACACTTCATTTTTTTTTCTCCTCAATCTCGTAAAAGAATTTATCAGTATCCTCTGTTCTCCAGGCTCTACTATCTTCTACGTTCCACTCATTCGTTTGCACTTTCCAGTCAGGAATATTATCTTTTACAGTAAAAGAAGGTATATCCCATATACATCTATTGTTAGGTTGTGCAGCAAAATTGCCATCATCTAAAGCAATTATGTGAGCGCACTTATGTTCGTGCGGGATCTCCGAATGATCAGTGTCAAGTATATTAGACTCAGGGTGTGCAAAGTCAACAGTAAATAAGTATTTTCCTGGGTGCCACTTCTTGTCTTTTCCTATGTATTTACCAGCTTGTCCGTCTAATATGTCCCAACGATGGACAGAAGGATAATAAGAAAAACAATTCCAGAGCTGTANTTCATCAAGTCGTCTTGCGGGCACTCGGGATGGCTCAAATCCCTTTTGAATAAACGCGCTAATTGGTAGGCGATAAAATATTGCACCATTTTCCATAATAGCATGAAAAA
>FUFK010068379.1_pt1 | contig 14143 bp, 15 predicted proteins | sample 1021851 | NCBI WGS metagenome assembly FUFK01 (sample SAMEA51879418, study PRJEB19060) | metagenome | reverse complement strand
GTACTATAAATTGACCCGATGCTCCAACTCTGTAATCAGCACAGCACAAAAGGAAAGCTCCTAANGCGATTGCATGACCGCTAGACGCTGCTATGACAGGCCTTGGAAAGTTATAAATTCTAGATAAAAGCTTGAAACCAGCTTGTGTCATTTCGAGTGCAGCCTTTGGATCTCCTCCTGAAATAGTTTTTAAATCAAAACCAGCAGAAAATAAACCTTCTCGACCAGTAATTAATAAAGAGCCTTTGTCTTCAGGCACTGAATCTAGAAGAGAATTGATTGTATTACTCATGTTAGTTGAAAAAACATTAGCCTTTCCATCATCTAAAGTAATAATTGAAACATCTCCATCCTTCGTTAAAGTTGCTGTTTGATCCGTCATAGTTTTTCCTTTTAATTTGTCTGTGTTCGTATAATCTTATAAGTAGTCGAATAACTCAAATATTTTAAATATGAAAATCTTTAAAAAACTTTCTAGATCAGTCAAAGGAAGAGTCGCAATCATTACAGGTGCTGGTAGTGGTATGGGCGAAGCAACAGCTAAAGTTTTTGCATCAGAGGGAGTTAAAGTTATTGCTACCGATGTAAATCAAGAGGAAGTCAATAGAGTTTCAACAGAAATAATAACAAGTGGCGGAGAATGTATGCCCTTTCTTTTAGACGTAACAGATAGTGCTTCAATAAATAAATGCATAGATGCCACCATCGAGACATATAAAACTATTGATTTCGTTATCAATAATGCAGGGATATCTTCTGTTACTGCGGTAGATGATGAAAATTTTGAAAATTATTGGGATGATACTTTAAATGTAGTTCTTACAGGTCAAGTAAGATTAATTAGAGCCTCACTTCCTTATCTTCTTGAATCTGATAATGGAAGAATAGTAAACATATCTTCTACTGAAGGCTTTGGTGCATCACCATTTCATAGTCCTTACACTGCTGCCAAACATGGGGTGATTGGTTTAACTCGCTCTCTCGCTCTCGAATTAGGCCCAAAAGGGGTAACAGTAAATTGTGTTTGTCCTGGTCCTATCAATACAAACATGACCGCGGCTATAGATCCTAAAGACAAAGAAACCTATGCTAGAAGAAGAGTTGGTCTAAAAAGATATGGTGAACCTGAAGAGGTTGCACATGCTACTCTCAATCTATGCCTCCCCTCTTCATCCTATATTAATGGCGTTTATTTGCCTGTGGATGGTGGTCTTTCTATAAGACGGGCTTAAATACCCTTGAATTCAAAATCTTGTAGTAAATCGTAGATCTCTATCCTATCTATATCTTTTTTTCCTACTTCAGATCCCAGTACCTGCCACTTATTTTCACCAGGCAATAATTTTTCCCACTCAGGCAGCTCTTCTGAATTTGGATTTCCTGATTCAGCAAAATTTGTCCAATAAGAAAGCATAATATCTGATAGCTCTTGATTCTCTATAATGCCCAAGCCTCCGACTCCAAAGACATAGCTTATTTCGTAGGCATGGAAAGANCCTAATATTTCTCCAGCCTTNCCTGAGGGTTTCTGATTAAAATGATAAAAATAAATATCTTCAGATCGTTCAGCCATAAATTTAGAGGCGAAGAAGGATGGTGCTCCAAACAAAGAGTCTCCCAATAATCTCTTGCTCGATTTGATCATCTCTTCTTTATCAGAGGCTGGATAGATAGAAAGAATTTTTTCAGCTTTTTCTTCAAATTTATCCAAAATTACCAGCTTATATTTTTCTACTGAATTAACCGGAGGTGCAACATCTGCCAAAGGACTTCCCCAGTAAAGCGCCGTCCCTTCATCCGCATTGGTCCCGATGATTGTTGGGACCTTATGATTTGCACCTTCTTCAAAACTCTTCATCACAGGGGCGAGAATGGTTTTATCATCNACATAAAATGAAGAAGAAAATCCAATTTTTCCCACCTCAATTATCTTATCTATAGGCAATTCTCTCATCAGCTTTAACTGATCATCATTATTTGGGATACCACAAAATTCTCCGAATCTTGATCCAAGATCTGCAGCAGAAAAGCCATTACTCGATTTATCAGATGAATGGAGAGCCATTCTTGAAAAACCACCACTTTGGACAATTGCTTTGTGAAAAAGACCTTTTGAGAGAGGAGATACTAAAAGTGCGGCAACTGAAAATCCTCCAGCAGATTCCCCGAATATTGTGATATTAGATGGATCNCCACCAAAGTTTTCTATATTTTCCCTTACCCAATGCAAAGCCTTAATTTGATCCAGCAAGCCAAAATTAGTTTTAAACTCTTCTTCACTGTCATTTATTGATGGATGAGCAAAAAAACCTAATTCTCCTAATCTATAATTTATTGTTACAAGTATTTTTCCTTTAGAGAGTATTCCATCTGGTAAATAATTATCTCCCGATCCAAATCTTAAAGCACCGCCATGAATCCAAAACATAACTGGTAACTTTTCTTTCGGAGCTAAATCTCCTGAATATATATTCAGTCTTAAACAATCTTCTGATTCTTGCGGCGGTTCCTCTTCAGGTATTTCAATTTCATAAGCATTCTGCAATTGAATCTCTAAATCCTCCCTCTCCTCTTCTAAATTGAGGACATTGTGGTCCAAAAGAACTGGCATCAAAATTTTCTACCCATGATTCAACATCCTGAGGAGCACGCCATCTATTATTACCTGATGTATCTGCTGCATAAGGTATGCCTCTGAAACTGTAGCCCTTAATTCCATTAAATTCTTCAATTAAACCTTCTACTGGTCCGCTTTTAGTTTCTACAACTGGTCTCACAAGCATTTCTCCCTATTACTTATAAAAGAGTTAACATATCACGAAATATGAAAAAGAAAATAATAATTGATACTGACCCAGCAATGGGAACAAAGGGTGGTGATCCTGAAGATTGTTTTGCAATTATGCTTGCGATGAATTCTCCTGAGCTTGAAATATTGGGCATCACAACCGTACAAGGGAATGTTCCTGTAGAGAGAGGTTTTAGCAATGCTAGCTATTTAGTTGAACAGCTTAGAAAAGATATACCTGTTCACACTGGAAAACCTGGAACATATAGTCAGGATAGAAATGAAAAAAGAAAATGGCTTGGCCAGAGGGAGGAAATGGAACAATTGACTCCAATATTACCAATTGAAAACGATAAGAAAGGTGCACCAGCCTTTATTGCTGAAACAGCAAAAGAAAATTCTGGTGATATTGAGCTTGTGACTATTGGCCCTCTAACAAACATCGCTCAAGCTTTAGACTTAGATCCTGAATTGCCAACTCACATAAATAAAATAACCATGATGGCCGGAGCATCAACTGTGCAAGGAAATGTCACGCCAGCTGCAGAGTTTAATGTATGGGCTGATCCTGAATCAGCCGCTCGAGTCTTTGGCTCTGGCATTCCAATTAGAATGGTTCCATTAGATGTCTGTCATAAAACTAGATTTGGTAGAGAGCAGCTGAATTTAATTGGAGAAAATGAACATCCCTTTTGTCAATTTGTTCAGAAATCAGTAGATCCATGGTTAAAAATAAATCCAAATAAAGAAATAATTGATCAAGGACTTCATTTATATGACTCTTTGGCTGTTGCCCTCTCATTTATGCCTGAAATAGCAGATTTCAAAAAGGCCTATGTATCTATAGAAACTAAAGGTGAATTTACTGATGGACAAACAGTTAGCGAATTTAATGAATCTATCATGGGACAGATCTTCAAACCGAAGCCCAACTCTGAAGTTGCTTTAGATTTGGATGTTGAAGCTTTTAATTCCCTTTTTAAGGAAAGGGTAATAGATTTTTTAGTAGAACTATAATTTATCCAAACTTTAAGACTTCTTGAGTAGTTGGCATAGAAGCCGATGCACCTTTCTTTGTCACAGAAATAGCGGCAGCTTTATTGGCAAAAATAGCAGCCTCTGATAAATCATGCTTCTCAAGTAGGGAACTAGCTAATGCTCCGATAAAACAATCTCCCGATCCAGTTGTATCGACGGCATCTACTTTATGACTCTCGATAAACTCATATTTATTGTCTTGATAGATATAGACTCCTTTAGATCCAAGAGTTACGACTATAGATTGTTGATTATTTAAACCCATGGATTCGATACTCTCTTTGATAGAATCCAAGGAATCTATTTGAATTGATTGTTTTGTCAGAGACTCTAACTCAATTTCATTAACTACAAATAAATCAGTCTCAGAAAAAAGTGAATTACTTAATGTCAAAGCTGGTGCTACATTTAATATACGATAGCAATTTCTTTCTTTTGCCCTTAAGAATAGTTTCTCAATTTCTTTGGATTCAACTTCCATTTGAGAAATAAGGATATCTGTAGATGAAAGCACCTGATCACTCATCTGTTCGGATCGTGTATGAGAATTCGCTCCTGGGACAACTATTATTTGATTTTGAGAGGTACTTTCGACGACATTAATCAAAGCTACNCCAGATTCCCCATCATGACATNCCAATAATTCTGTATCAATATTTTCTGAGTCAAGTCTTTCTCTAAGTAGTTCGCCATAGAGATCATTGCCGACTTTTCCGACAAACGACACATTTGAACCAGTCCTTGAGGAAGCTACTGCTTGGTTGGCNCCCTTACCTCCAAGAAANGTTTCAAAGTTTTTTCCAAAAATTGTTTCCCCGTCTTTGGGTTTGGCATAGCTATAAACCACTAAATCCATATTGATGCTGCCAAAGACTGCAATAGGATTTGTCATGAATTTAACTCAGGTCAGCTACAGAGGAAAATTTATCGACAAGCACACATGTTCGTTTGACTAAGCTATCTAAATCAAGTTCTCCAACTCCAGCAATCGCAGTTTGTACTCTTCCTTGCCANGGAGATGTCCATGATTCCGGTATTGCTCCTATATCTAAGCCTAGTAATCCTCCTACTGTTGCACCTGTGCAGTCAGTATCCCATCCACAACATATGGTTTCTCCGATTGCTTCATCAAATGAATCTTGAAATGATAAAAATGCCCACACTACTGCTGCTAAATTATTTAAGCTATGAACGGGTGACATATCTCCATAATGTTGATGAAGATTAGAGGCAGGTTCATTTTTATATTTAATGCCTACTTGAACGGCCTCATAAGCCAAGGAATCTTTTTCTATTAAATCTAATGCTGCTTTTACAGCCTCTTCTCTTGAAGAAGCAACTGGAACCAATGCACACAATGCAGCGATATAAGCTGAGGCCTCTACAGCACAGGACCTGTGCGATAGCATTGCATCTCTTCTTGCTAAGTCTGCAGCTAATTTTGGTTTTCCGGGTAACAACCATCCATACATATCAATCCGGATCTGAGCTCCTATCCAGTCGTTGTATTCTCCATCATTTATTTCCTCTAGATCAAAGCTGCGCGGGCCACCAAATTGATAGGCCATATTTGATTTTTCTATGAGCTTTAAATATGAATCTCTTTCTGCAGTAAATGTGGCTCCGACTGGCAATAAGTTAATCCATGATCTTGCAACATCATCTGTACTTAAATCTAAGCCATACTGCTCCATCATCATCAGGGCCAGAACGAGATAGGTAATGTCATCATCAACTTCAGCCCTTTCCATCATTCCTAAGCAACATCGTTTATTAGCACCCCTCAGTAATTCATGCTCCATATAGTTGACGTAGTTACGAAGAGGAAGTGATCCTGAATCCTGTAAAAAGGTATTTAATCCATGTGGGCCTTCTCTCATAGAAATCATTTCTACAGGTTTTCCTAATAAGCAACCCGATATTCTCCCCTGCCAAGCTGCTCTAATTCGTTCTTCATGCGTCATAATTTTTCCTCAATCAATCCAAGACTTCTTCTTTTATTTCATCAAAAACCATTTCTTCCTCAAACATTAAAGTCTTTATATCTTTCATTCTATCTACATAAAGTTTTCCAACTAAATGATCCAACTCNTGCTGAAAAACCGTAGCTAGAAAATCTTCAGCCTCAATAGTTTTTGGTTCTGCATTTTCNTCTAAAAAATCNACTCTGATACTCCTCGGTCTTTCNACAAAACCTCTTAATCCAGGAACACTAAGGCAACCTTCCCAAAAACCTTGTTCAGTTTCATCCACCACAGAAACTTTTGGATTAAAGATGACATAAGGCTCACTATCCTCCATGTCTGGATATCTATCTGATTCTTCAGATAACTTTATTACAGCTANTTTTTTTAAAATGCCAATTTGAGGAGCTGCTAATCCAATTCCACCGGCAACTTCTAGAGAGTCCCACATGTCTTCAAGTAATAATTTTGTTTCTGGACTTTTGATTTCTTCAATAGTGAAATCTTCAGCCTCTTTTCTTAAAAGAGGGTTACCCATTTTTAATATTTCTTTAACGCTCATAAAAATCTACTNTACAAAGTATCTGAGAATAAATCTCATTAGTAATTTTATCTAGAATTTATGTTACTTTTTTTTTATGAATAATCCAAAAGTAGTTCAAAAGTTTCCTTACAAAGTTTCCGTTGAGTCTGAAAAAAATTACTGGTGGTGCAGTTGTGGAAAAAGTTCTAAACAACCTTTCTGCGATGGCTCCCACGAAGGAACTGAATTCTTACCATTGAAAGTAAAACTCGATGAGGAAAAGGATGTTTTTTTCTGCGGATGTAAGATGAGTAAAAATGGCGCTTTTTGTGACGGAACTCATAAAGATCTTTAAACTTATTCGGGATCAGCTATTTTAAGAAGTTGCTTGCCTTTATTTTGGCCTGTGTAAAGCCTCAATAAAGTATCAGGGGCATTCTCAATACCCTCCTGTATATCTTCTTGATAAATAATTTTTCCTTCTTGGACCCATTGCATCAATTCTCCAATTGCCTCAGGGAATCTATCCATATAATCCAGTACTATAAATCCTTCCATCCTAGCTCGCTGTATTAATAAAGCAGTATAGTTTGATGGTCCAGGAGCTGGAGTCTCATTATTGTAGCCTGAGATGGCACCACAAATCGCCACTCGAGCATTTTGGTTTATGCTCAATAGTGCGGTGTTTAGGAATTCTCCTCCAACATTATCAAAAATGACATCTATGCCTTCTGGACACAATTCAGGAATAACCTCCTCTAAATTTGCGGTTTTGTAATCTATTGCCGCATCGATTTTTACTTCCTCAGTTAGCCATTTACATTTCTCAACTCCACCAGCAACACCTATAACACGACAGCCTTTTATTTTGGCAATTTGTGCAGCAATAGATCCTGTGGAACCCGCTGCTCCAGATATGAGAACAGTATCCCCTTCTTTAGGCTGTCCAACATCTAATAAACCAAAATAAGCAGTGAGTCCTGTAATGCCAAAGACGCTTAAAGGTGCTGTAAGAGATGCTCCTTCTGGAATGACAGTAGCGTTTAAAATACCCTTTCCATCTGAAATGGCGTACTCTTGCCATCCAAAAGTACCTTGAACTTTATCACCTACAGCATAATTAGGATTATTTGATTCAATGACTTGGCCTACAGAGCCAGCTCTCATTACCTCTCCAATTGCAACTGGTGGTACATAGCTTTTTCTATCTTCCATCCAACCTCTTTGAGCAGGATCAAAACTAAGATACAAGTTCTTAATAAGAAACTCTCCGTCTTCAATATCTCTTACTTCCTCCTCTTCATAGGAAAAATTATGTTCCCCAACCATCCCGACTGGTCTGCTAGCTAAGGTCCATTTTCGGTTTCTTAAATTTTTCATATTACTCACTCAACATTGAAGACGTGTCTTAGTCCTCTGTTAAATAATGCTCCAGTGATGGTGAAGTGCGTCTCGTCTTCTAAAATCAAACCTTTTAACTTAAGGCTTGGGTAATTTCTGCTATTGAGCTTTTCTATCATTTGCTCTGTATAGTCAGCAGTTCTAGCTTTGGAGAAGATCTCAACCATTACTGGATTCATTTTTTCTAGATAAGGTCCAATGACATCTTCTTCTGCTCCGGATGCCATGTATACAATAGCTTCCATATCCTCATTATTTTCAGCATAGCTTTCTTCAAGATCAAAAGTATTGGGATGGCTCCACTCTTGCCAAGGGCTACCAATCACATATCTCTTAAAGGCTTTTGGTTGATGAAACAAAGTGTAGAGTCCAAATAAACCACCCATAGAGTCTCCAATATATGTCGTGTCATCAGAAACATTAAATCTTTCTGAAACCCAATCCCTTAATTCAGTTGTTAAAAACTTCAGGAACTTATCCGCACCGCCTCCCTTTACTTCCCTGAGAGTCATTTGTTCCATTAATTTTTGATTTTCAATATCCTCAACAGGCGTGAATTCGCGAGTTCTATTAGTTACAAACTGCATGAAGTCTGGTTCATCACCTAGCTTGTATTGTATGCCTATGAAAAGAGCTGGCGGAATTTCTCCACCAAGGTATAACCCGTCGATCGTGTTGATGTAGCCTCCAGCTGAGATATTACAATCTGTCCCATAAATTACTGGCAATGGACCGTCTCCAAATAAAGAAATAATATTGGGATCAGGCTGTTTTACTAGTATCTCGAAAGTTTCTCCAATTATCTCTGATTTAAGTTCATGTATCTCTACATCGTGAAATTCTAAATGTCTCATAATCTACCTCGGGTATCTAATCATGGGGTGAGCTGGGGGTGAATCTCCAATTTCTATCCTCTTAATAGTCTCAAATCCATGTCTTTCATAAAGGCTCATGTTCATGGGATTGGAAGATTCAAGATATGCAATTTTTCCTTGCTCATCTGCCTTTTTTAAAGATTCCTTGAGAATTAAAGAACCAATGCCCTGACCTTGTTTTGAAGGATCTAAACCTATAAANGGTAAATACCAGTGATCTTCTTTAGGGTGACAATCATCAAATTCATCGAACATTTGTAAGGCACTTTCCAGCCTATTAGAGGGAATATCTTCAAGCGTTGGTCCAAGCACCTCGGGATCTAAATGAATTCCAGGAGGATGCCAAATTGCGCCTCCATAATAATTTTCATCAGTAAAAATAGAATCTGACTCGAGTGCAGGTTTAGAAAAGGCATCCATCCAAAACGCAAAATTCTTTAGAAATTTATGTGGATCGGGAAAAAACCATCTCAGTAAAGGATCAGCAGCAAACCCTAAAGTGATTGCACTTTTTACCTCTTCAACATTGGATAAATCTGCTTTTATAATTTTTGGCGTATCCATTCTCTTCTCCCCATATCTAATTCAAACTTACGATGAGTGTATATAATAAAACTATACCAATCCAGCCCACCCAGAATGTTCTCGCCAATTGCCTTAGTGGAGGAAGATCCATATATTTATCATCATCTCTATCCTTCGGTCTCTTTGCAAAGTCATAAATAATGGCAACCCAAAATAAGAGAAATANGGAATATAAAATTACTGAATACAATCTCCTACCTCCCTAAACAGCTTCCCTTTTTATCATCCAAGTCCAGAGCAGCTAACATGGCATAATAGATATCAGTGTTATCAAGCGTTCCTGTGAAGTTTTCTGAGCCTGGTCCGTAAGCATACACTGGAACCGGAACACCAGTATGAGTTCCACTTCCTACAGCAGTGTTAAAAGAAAACTTAACATCATCTAATGAATTATCTATTGGATTAGCAGGTTCTATCAATAGACCACCTACCTCGTGATCTGAAGTGACTAAAACTAAAGTATCTTGTCTTTCCTTTGCAATTTCTAAGGCTAAGTCTACTGCTTCGTCAAAATCTTCCATTTCCCTTATGAGATAATCGAAATCATTGACATGTCCTGCCCAATCCACTTGAGATCCCTCTGCCATAATGAAAAAACCTTCACATCCTTGATTCATCAATAAGTCAGAGCGTGTGATTGAGTACTGAAGCATTTCTGCTAAAGAGGGTTCAAGATCATGATTATCCTTTTTATCTTCATCCCTTAAATGCTCATCAGCAAAAAGTCCTAATACTTGCTTATCAAGAGAACTAGAGATTTCGGATAATTGATTTTTTTCAGTCAGCACAATATGAGATTCCTTAATCTCATCTAAAAGATTTCGTCCATCCTCCCTTTTTCCGCCCTGTTCTTCTGGTGTAAAGAAATAACGCCCCCCACCCAGAATAGTTGCGACTCTAGAATCAATCATTTGTGAGCTGATAATATCTGTCTTCCACCTTAAATCTACATGAGCAGCAAATGCAGCTGGTGTAGCATGGGTAACCTCGGAGGTGCTGATTAAGGAGCTCACAAATCCGAACTTATCGATTGTTTCAGTTAAATTTTCAAGTTCATTGAGGTCTTGATCTAATCCAAGTGCACCATTATTTGTTTTGAACCCTGTGCTATAGGCAGTAGCAGAAGATGCAGAGTCAGTGACGGCTGCATTATAGGAATGGGTTAAAACAATTCCGGAATATGGAAATTTATCCATTGAAATGCGCTCATTNAGACTACCTTTCATCATACGGTATGCTGTTATTTGACTCAGACTCATGCCGTCTGCAATAAGCAAAATGATATTTTTTGCTTTATTGTCTACGTAAGATAATTCTTTTGGAGAGGCAAATATACCATCTTCAATTTCGGTCACGTACACGTCTTTCTCATCGAGCGTTGCAGTGTCAATTNNAATAGGTTTTCCATAATATATTTGATAGCAAAAGTTTCCGTTAATTTGAAACCAGTAAAAGAACCTATCAATAAAGCAACTATTACTAAAAAATACCTATTCTTTAAAATCATATTATTTTCCTTGATACCTTAAAAGGGTTCTCCATGCAGTTTCTTGTAACTTTCTTTGATTCTCAATTCCAATTCCGTAATCATAAGAATTATTGACTGGTGATACATTATATATGGAGGAATAAATCACTGCTGCCATCAAATATGTACCTGCCTTACTCGGATGTCTCTTATCTGGTGTAAAAAGTTCTATTGAAGGATTTTCTTTTTGAGAAAGCTCAAATGCAAGACCCACGGGAAAAACAGCTATATTGTTTTTATTTCCTGCTGCGATATAGGCTGAAGCAAGTCCTTCTAACATATCCGGCTTATCTTTATAGGCCCATGTCATCAAAAGAGAAGGCTCTACATCATACTCGCGGAGTGTTTTGCTATGTTGGTCTACATAAAAATTAAATAAATCTTTTCTATCTGGATGAACTGGACATTGACTACAATCCATCATAATTGCTAAATCATAATTTTCTGACATAAGAGCTACCTCCATTTTGTTCTACGTGGAACAATGATTTATTCAATGTAATTGGTTTGGGATCAATAAGTGTTACTAGACTTTGCATAGTATTGTTATGAAGATATTTTAACATTAAATTTAGGTTTTCTTTATCTAATTCTGATGAAATATCATCAATTAATAATAATGGAACAATATTTATATGATCTTCGATGATTTCTCTTTGTATTAAGTGAAAAATGATTGATAGCAATTTTTGCTGGCCTCTTGATAAGCCGCCTCCTGTATTTAGATCTTTTGTATTGATATTGAAAGAACGTTTATGTGGTCCTTCAGTTGTTCTTTTTATAATTAAATCTTTTTTCAGATTTGATTCTAAGACGTCAGAAAACGTCATATTTGGATTATAGCCTTTTAAATATTCAACATGAATCGTTTTTAACCAGGGGTTTTTGGGGTAAAACTCCAAAAGGTTGGTTGAATTAGATAGTTTCTCATTTATAAGCAAGACTATTTCTGAATTTATTTTTGTTATCACTTTTTCTATCTCAATTAATTGTTGTGTCCAAACCTTAACCTCGTCGTTATTATTACTTTTAAGAGCTGAATTGCGGTTTTTATGAATTTTTTTAAATGATTGCATGATTTTTGTGTAATTTTGTTCCACGTAGAACATATTTTTGTTCAAATATTGTCTTTTCTTTTCAGGATTGGCTTTTGTGAAGAAGAAATTATCACTTTCGACTAAACATACAGGGTTAGTTAGNGCTAAATGTTTATTTTTTTGGGGCTTGTCATCAATATTTGTATGAACTGATGGTTTTTCTTGTTCTTTTATCGCTGTAATTTTTCTATTATCTTCAAAAGAACAAGATGCTCTTAAAAATTTATGATCTTTTTGTATAAGTTCATCANTATCAGTAGCTCTAAAGCTTCTGCCTGTTAGAACAAATTGAATTGTCTCAAGAATGGTGCTTTTACCAGCAGCATTTTCTCCATAAAAACAAACCAAACCTCTGGGAAGACTTAATGATATGTCTTTAAATGATCGGAAATTAGTTGCGTTAAGCTGTTTAAGTATCACTAAAGTAACAAAGGCATCAAAACCAATGTTTGTTTCTCGTCAGAACTTTCAATAAGAGCACTTTTATCAGTCCCAAAACTAATTAATTTAATCTTTTCATCCTCAATTGTAGACAAAACTTCTCTAAGATAATTTACGTTAAAAGCAACATCAAAACCATCAGATGATGAATCTAATTCTAATAATTCTTCTGCTGATTCTTGGTCAGGATTATGAGCAGATACCTCCAATTTTCCCTCATTGGTTTTTAGTTTCACACCTTTAAACTTTTCACTAGAAAGCACTGATACTCTTGACAATGTTTCAATTAAACTTTTTCTGTCAAGGCTGATTTCAAGGCCATTTCCAGACGGTATGACTTTTGTGTAGTCTGGGTAGTTTCCATCTACAAGTTTAGATTTAAATGTAAAATTTTTATACATAAATACTATATTATTTGCATTAATGTAGAACTGTATTTGCTCATCACTTTTGGGAAGAATTTTTGTCAATTCAATTATTGTTTTTCTCGGAATAATTCCAGAGAAATCTCCTTCATCAGCTTGTTCTAATTTATAAACTGCTAGTCTGTGTGCATCAGTTGCAACCATATTTAATTCATTCATATTTTTTTGAATTAAGCAGCCATTTAGGTAATGTCTCCAGTCTTGATTGGCCATAGCAAAAGATGTTTTTTGTATAAGTGAAATTAGATTATCTGANTTTATANTAAATGTGTTGTCTGATGGAACAGTATCAAAGTCAGGAAAGTCTCCTGCTTCTTGTGTAGCAAGATTATATTTTCCTGTTGANGATTGTACTTGCATTTTGCTAGAGTCATCATTTAATTCAAAATTAATTTGGCCGTCAGGTAGTTCTCTTACAATATCAGCAACTTTTTTGGCCGGAATTGTTATTTCTCCATCTTGCTGGATGGTCGCTGCACATTTAAATTCAAGCTCAACCTCTAAATCAGTGCTTTTGAGCACAAGCTCATTATCTTCGCACCTTATGNAAACATTACTTAATATTGGTAGAGTTTGTTTTTTGTCTGCAACTGCTGCCAAAGATTGAAGTTGATGAATTATGTCTTCTTTTTGAACTGAAAACCTCATAATTATGCTGAAAGTGTTCTTCTGAGTTTTTTATAATCTTCTTCGATTTCTAAATTAGTTTGTATCAATTCTTTCGTTTTTTCACATGCATGAATAACAGTTGTNTGATCTCTGCCACCAAAAGCTTCACCAATCTCTGGGAGGCTGTGATTTGTAAGCTCTTTTGAAAGAGCCATTGCAATTTGTCTTGGTCTTGTTATNGATCTGTTTCTTCTTTTTGAAAGAAGTTCGCTCATTTTTATATTGAAATAGTCAGCAACAACCCGCTGTATATTTGATATAGACACCATCTTTGCCTGGATAGCCAATACATCTCTTAATGAATCCTTGATTAGATTTATATCAATGTTTGTTTTAGCAAACTTTGCATTTGCAGCAACCCTTTTCAATGCTCCTTCAAGCTCTCTAACATTTGATTTAACCTGTTGTGCTATAAAGAATGCACAATCATCTGGAAGCTCAAGATCCATTGCATCAGCTTTCTTTAACAGAATTGCTGCTCTAGTTTCAAGGGCTGGAGGATCAATAACAACAGACAGGCCCCAACCAAAACGAGATTTTAATCTCTCCTCAAGACCTTCAATTTCTTTTGGATATCGATCACACGAAAAGATCATAAGATTGCCGCCCTCAATTAGACTATTGAAGGTGTGAAAAAGCTCTTCTTGTGATTGTTCTTTGCCAGCAAAAAACTGTATATCGTCTATCAACAACGCATTTAGGTTTCTGTAGAATTTTTTAAATTCATTAATTGCTCCAAGTTGAAGGGCTTTAACCATATCGCTTACAAATCTTTCAGAATGTACATAACAGATTTTTGCATTTGGCCT
>FUFK010040711.1_pt1 | contig 14145 bp, 13 predicted proteins | sample 1021851 | NCBI WGS metagenome assembly FUFK01 (sample SAMEA51879418, study PRJEB19060) | metagenome | reverse complement strand
TTAATCGTCATTCGTTTTTCTCCGTTTCTATACTTTTTTAAAGTACTTGACTTTAATAGCATTATCCTATATCGATGTCAAGTAGTTATGGACTTCAAATTTAAAACTGATCCTTATGCACACCAACAGGTTGCATTAGAAAAATCTTGGAATCAAGAAACGTTTGCATACTTTATGGAAATGGGTACAGGTAAAACAAAAGTTCTTATAGATAATTTAACAGCACTTTATGATAATAAAAAAATAGATGGAGCTTTAATTATTGCACCTAAAGGTGTGATAGGAACTTGGTATAATCAAGAGCTTCCTGCACATTTACCAGATCATGTCAAAAATGTGACCGTATTGTGGCAGTCTAATATAAATAAAAAACAACAAACTAAATTAGATAGATTGTTTGAACCAGGACGAGATCTTCACATATTAATAATGAATGTTGAGGCTTTTAGCACATCAAAAGGATTAAACTTTGCTAGTAAATTTTTAGCAGGACATAGGGCAGTAATGGCCATTGATGAGTCTACTACAATAAAAAATCCAAAAGCAAAAAGAACAAAAAATATTTTAAGAATTGCTAGATATGCNGACTACAGAAGAATAATGACTGGGTCACCAGTTACAAGAAANCCATTAGANTTNTATACACAATGNGAGTTNTTAGATCCAAGACANNTAAATCATCCATCGTACTACTCTTTTAGAAATAGATATGCGGTTATAAAAGGAGCTAANATAGCAGGTAGAACAATTAATTTAGTTGTTGGTTATCAAAATTTAGGAGAGCTTGCTGANAANNTAAAACCTTTTTCGTANAGAGTTTTAAAAGAAGATTGTNTAGATTTACCAGATAANGTTTATATNAANAGAGAAATAGAATTATCTCCAGAACAAAAGAAACTATATAAACAAATGAGACAAGAAGCTTTGGCTACNTTNAATGGTAAGACNGTAACTACGGCAACTGCTTTNTCTCAGTTAATGAGACTACATCAAATAACTTGTGGTCATTTTTCTGCAGATGATGGCACNATACAAGAAGTTAGAAATAATAGATTATCAGAACTNTTAGANGTGTTAGAGGAAGTAGANGGNAAAGCTATTATATGGGCCCACTACCAACANGATGTTAAAAANATATTTAAGTTGCTAGANGACAAGTATGGTCAGGGTTCCGTGGTCCATTATTATGGCAAAACGTTACCTGAAGAACGGGACTATGCCATCAAAAATTTTAAAACGAATGATAAGGTAAGGTTTTTTGTAGGCACACCACAGACAGGTGGTTATGGTATTACGTTAACCTCTGCAAATACTGTTATTTATTATTCTAATGGATATGATCTTGAAAAAAGAATGCAATCAGAAGACAGAGCACACAGAATAGGGCAAAAGAAAACAGTGACATACGTAGATATTATAGCAGATGATACTGTAGATACCAAGATCGTTAAATCTTTACGTAAAAAAATAAATATCGCATCAAAAGTTATGGGGGAAGAGTTAAAACAATGGATATAAAATGGAAAAGTAAAAGGATCTACGACTACAAGGGACCGGCAATTTATTTAAGGTTTACAGATAAAGAGATGAAAAATTGTAATTATGTTGGTTTAACTAAAGATTTTTCTAAGGGCAGACCTTTTAGAAAGTATGCACGGAAAAGAACAGGACGCTGTAAAAAAGTAGTTATAATAAAATGTCCTGAAAAAAGATTAAATGTTAGAGAGGCTTATTTTATACTTAAATTTAGACCTAAACTATTAGATATTTCTAAGTATTTTAAAATGGCCTACTACCTATTAAAAAAAGAAGAAGTTTTAGATTTGTTAGATAATTATATTCTTACTAAATGGAATGCTTCTNCAAGCGATTGGAAAATTATAACACGATATATGCAAACTTATAAGACAACTGATGATAAAATGTTAGAGAGAGAAATACTTAGTAATTTAGGTTTAATATTTCATAAAAGTTATTATGACAATATGCAGCAACAAAGTAGACAGAATGAATATAGATACACCATTTAAAATAGAATTTTTAACAATAAAGACTAATAATTTTAAAGAAAAGAAAAAACTAATTAACAAAGAACTTAAAAAATATCCTGAGAAAAGATTTGAGAATTTTTATAGTAGTAGGGACAACAATAAAATATCTGGCGCTTTGTTAAAAATATTTCAAGAAGAGTTTAATCAAATATCCGAACACTATGGTAGAATATTAAATTTTTATGATGCTTGGTCAGCGTCATATGGTAAAGGAGATTATCACGTTCCACACAATCATGGTTCTATAGGTCATTGTGGTATTTTATATTTAGACATGCACGAGAAATCACCAGTTACTTGTTATTTACAACCTTGGAATAACGATCAGGATAAAAGTTTAATTTACGAGCCAAAGGTAGAGGAAGGAGATATTGTAGTCATGCCACAACACATCGTTCACTTTACAAGACCTAACCCTGTATCGTTTAAAAAAAGAATTATATCTTTTGATTTTAAGTTATAAACTTCTCGATTAGAAGTATGGCAACGGACCCCACCGCTGCTAAAAGAACCCAATAGATTTTGTCTATCTTGCCGCCCAATTTGTGAATACCTTGATGCATATGATTAATATCTTTCTTAACACCCCTGATGTGTCCATAAAGGGATACAATATGTTCTCGTGTTGTTTTGGGCTCTATTGCCATTAAGTTCTAGTCCTTTGTCTTATAATCTGTTCTTCGGGCGATAATAATGCAGTCTCAGTTTGTGTCAACCCAGTACTTGGTATCACGTTTGCTCTAGGTGCAGGTGTAATAGGTTGTGGTTGTTGTGGTAAAGATGGTGTACGAATATCTTCTAATAAGAAGTCTCCTAATTGTACATCAAAACCACCAAATAAAGGTTGTTGTCTAAATATGTCTCTCATTGTTCTTAAAGTAGAACGGACTAGTGGAAACACATTAATATCTCCTAAATTGTTAGCTATCTCTGCGAATCTTTTTTGTATATCTTCAGATGGAAAGTATGGTTCAAATTTTCCAGACTCTAAATCTCTATATGTATCCACACTTATCTGTCTATCTTTAAACTCTTGTCTTAGTTTTCTGTCATCAACACCAAGTATTTGTGCAGCGCTTATGTTTTTGTACATTTCTTTTTGCACTTCAAATCTAGCTCTGTTTGATTTAAAATATCTATCTATGACATCGTTTGGTTTGATAGGACCACCTCTTAATAATCCAAAGAATCCACCTGTAAACTCTCTTCTAGCATTCCTAATACCTGTTTGATATTCAGCTATCTTAAATCCCATGGAGTCTAGTGGGTTTACTTTTATAGGTCTTAGTCCCATAAAACCTGCAAGCTCTGGTCCAATATCTAATTGATCACCTCTTTTTGTTGGTGTGCCAAAAGCAGCTTGTCCTAATCTAACAAACTGTTTGTATCCTGGTGCAAGAGCTTCTCCTAAATGTAAAAATCTTATTGCAGCTTTGTCTCCTGCAGATGTTTGGTCCGTGTATAGTTGTCTACCTTCTTTAGTTCTACCACCTCTAATAATTAAATCAGCTGTAGCTTCTGTCCAAATAGATTCTGATATAAATGGATTCATGAGTTCTGCAGATGCTTCTCCCACACCATTAACAAAACCAGATAATAATGTTCTGTCGTTTTGTTGACCTTCAACAATATTATTTACTAAAGTTCTAAAAGGTCTAGCGATTACATCGTAAGCATTACTGTGACTAAAATCTATGTATCTTAACTCACCGTCTTTGTCTTTTATTGGAACTAGTGTAGAGTTTTTTGACCAATCAGGAACAAACTGTCGTAAAGCATTTATCTCATCTTGAGTTACATCATAAAGAGCTTTTGCACCCTCAACAACAGCAGCTGGCACAACTGTTAAAGTAGTGGCCATACCTGTTAATCTTTTAAATCCAGTTTCATATAAAGGGTTATCGTTTTTAACTAATTGACCTGTGGCTGCATCAATAACAACAGGTGTTATATTACTTCCTCTTACAGGCTTAGAGTGACGTAATTCTTTTAAACCTCTTTCTGCAATATTAGTTGTTGTTCTAATTATTTCTGCTGGAAACGACATAAAATTACCTATGGGTAATATTCTTGCTGTTTTTACTGCAGATCCAACATAAGCATAATTAGGTACAGTATTTTTTACTATGTCCGCAGCTTCTTTTTTTAAACCTTTTATTACATCATCTGTTAATTCTATCCCTTGTTTTACAGATGCTTTTTTTAATCTATCTAGCTCAACAACATAGTTTGTAATTTTCCATGTATCGTCCTCTGCAACATATTTACCTTGAAAGAATTGACCTAGTTTTTTTAATTTTCTAAAAAATGGTTTTAATAATGCGTCTGTCTGTGCAATATTTGCACCACCTCCTGCATCACGTAATAGATTTATAAGATCTCCTATTTGAACCTGTGAATTTACAACACCAAGCTCCAACAATTCTCTATAAGCTGCTTGTGCTTTTGCACTTCCTGGCCCTAATTTTAATAGTGCAGATGTATCAATACCTTCAGAAAAAGCTTTTGCTAGTAATTTAGGGTTAGTTAAACCTTCAAATAAAATACCGTTAGCACCAGCAAATGCACCGGCACTGAAAAAGTTTCGTAGGTGTGTGGGTATGGATAGAACTGTTTTTGCTAATTGTGATATCGCTTTTGGAAACAATAATAAATTTCTGTAAAACCAAGTCACTGCTTTTTCTGCAGGGTTAGCTCCTTGTCTACCTCTAATTATAGAAGTTAATCCTGTTCCTATATTGTTAGCGTTCTTTATACCCTCTGCTATTTCTTTTGTTGTATATCTAGGTACAGAACTAACAATAACTTTATTACCTGGTAGTTGTTTAATAACATCATCGTAAATATCTACAATTTCTATTCCTGTTTGTGGAGAGTTTACAGCTTGTTTTGCAATTGTCTCATCAGCCCAAAAAAATCCTCTGCCTCCAGCCGCTTGCACTTCTGCGTTTTTCTTTGCAACATCATCTAGGTATGTGGCTGTTCTAGCTACAGCTGATAAATTAGTTATTGCATTAAATACAGAATATCTAGGATCTTCTATTTCACCAAATAATTGTCTAAATACTTTACTGCCTTTTCCTACAGCTTTCTCAAAACTTTTTGTTTTTTGAGTCATCATCGTACCGTCAGTGTATTTAAAATCTGGTAATGGTCCTGGTCTTCCTTTTATTTTTACTTGATTAATAATATCGTCAACTAAGAATCTAGCTTGTTCTACATATTCTGTGCTATCAGGATTATATGGTGTTGTCCTTTTAGGATCTGTTTTGGATAAGTATCTTCTAAATAAATTAACAGCACCTCTGTAAGCTTCATCGGTGTATGGTTGTGTTTGAAACAACTTAGCTATACCAGACTTGTTTTGAAAAATTTTATAAGTATTACCTACCCAACCTTGAACTCTTTCTTTTAATAATTTCTGTATATCTTTTGTGCCTGTTGCAGCCTCTACACCTTTTTGATTGTTTTTTAATATTGATATTAAGTTTGTAAATTCAAATCTTGCATCGTCTAAGTTTTTAGTGAGAACATCAATAGATTTTGAGTCTATTTTTTTATCTCTCATAAATTTTATAAAATTATCTTTTGCCCCTGCATTTATTGGATTAGATAAATCTCCTTCGAACAATAAATCATTTAATCTTTTATAAAAATCTGTTTGTTCTTTGTTAGTTGAAGTATCAAAAAATTTTTGAGTTCTAGGAAATATTTTGTCTGTTTCTCTTGTTATATTATCTACGATCTCTTTTGCTCTAAATGTATCACTAGCTTTTAATCCTGCTTTTTGCATTTCAGATTCAAAAACTTCTTGTGGTAAGTCACCTCTTGGTCTAAATGGTGAACCAATATATTTGTTAACCCACCTATCAAAAGAACGATTACTGTAAGCAAGATCTTTACCTCTTTGTGCTAAAGCTTTTCCTGCAGCTCCTGCTCCGTATACAAAAGGTGTTATAAGGATAGACTCTGATCCAAATTTAATTCTATTTAACAGTTTTCTTACTGCTTCATCTCTACCTGTTTCTTCATCTCTATCTAGTGCAGTTGGTCCATCAAAGAAATCTCCAAACGTTCCTATGTCCTCTGTGTCAGCTACAAGTGTTTCTCCTGCTGCACCTCCTGCCACACCAGCAGCAAATCTTTGTGCTCCAGCTCTTTTGTTTAATCTATCAGCTGCCATCGCACCTTTCATTACACTTGGTGATTTAAAGTTTGCATATGTGCCAGCTTTTTTAGCTTTGATTGCTTTATCTGCTAATTTTGTTCCTAATCTAAATCCAGCACCACCAGGTATACCTATTTGAAGTAGTGTTTCTGTTAATTTACCCGATAATCTACTTTGAGCTGTATCTTCAAATATATTTATTTTATCAAAGAATCTTTCTACATCTGCTACTGTGTTTGAATCTGCTCCAAGGTCCACGAGCTCTGCGCCTAGAGACACTACGCCTTCTACTGTTTTGATTAAACCTGATACGATTCCGGCGCCTAATGAGGTAAAAAAACTAGCGTCGTTGTTTTTTTCTGCTTCTGAGAGGGGAACAAATTTTGCCATTCATTCTCCTAGATTCCTTCATCAAAAGCGTTGGATGGAAGACTTTCTAAGACCTTCTTTCTTCGTTCTTCTTTTTTTCTTTCTAAAGCTTCCTTTGTTTTTCTGGCTATTTCTTTTTGATACTCAGTTTGTTCAAAACCTAAATCACCTTCACTAGGTTGGTCTTCTCCTTCTGTATCTAAAGAACCTAATGGCACTAGATCCGTGCCTTTTGCTGTGTCAACTAGTTTGTAAGTTCTTTTGTCTAATAAACTGTAGAAATATTTACCAACATTGTTTTTATTAGCTTTAATAAAGTTTTTTCTTTGAGATATATTGTTAACGTCAAAATCCAATGGATCTCCAACGTTTTCTGCACCATAAGCAGAGGCTAAAGTTTTTTGTGTATCTAAATCGTAATCAACTCTTGCTTCAACTAAAGCAAAATTATCATAATCTTTTGAATAAAATTTACGTAGAGCATCTCTTTCTTTATCACCTCTTTTTATACCAGCTATTTCTTTCTCAACTGCTAATTGTTTGTCTAATAATTTTTCTTTGAAAGCTCTATCACTAGCTATTTGTTGAGCAGCGATTTGTCTTTCTTGAAATCTTCTAAATGGATCTTGTGCTGCAGCTCCTGCTGTTGCAAAGATATTACCTCTAGGTGTTGCAGATAATAAATTTAAACCAAAGTCAATTAAGAATGGACTTAGTCCTGGTGTTGCTAATATANNTCTTTTTGGTTGCACACCTTTTGGATCTGACTCAGCATATCTCTGTCTCATGCCATCCATAATACCNACGTTCTCGGTGCTACCACCCATTCTAAACATNGGTCTTTTTAATATTCTACTTCTCATTNTACTCTTGGTGTTGGTATTGNTGTTAATGCTCCTGGATTNNTAANNGCACCNTATATACCTGCAAGCGTTGCTCCTGTTCCAAGAGCCGTTTGCAATGGTGTTGGATTAGGTATTGACGTAAATTGGAACTGTGCTGGGTATCCACCCATCAATCCTGTTACACCAGATCCAAAGAAACCTAATCTTTCGTATGGTTCAAAAGCAGCTGCTCTTTCTGCTTCTCTTGTAGCATCACGTTCAGCTTGTGCTTGTGCTTGTTGAATCGCGCCCACTTGACCCAATAAACCAATCTGTTGTGATTGTAATGCTGGTAGACCTTGTGCAAAACCTAACTGGTTTGCAATCGCTTGTTGTCTAGCAGATTCTGCTTGTTGAAATCCTGTTTGTTGTAATTGTGCTTGTAATGCTGCTCTGTCTTGATCTGACTGAGCCATAAAATCTGATTCTAGAAGACCTTGTCTTGCTCCACCAAAAGCACCTGCTCTAACTGCAGCGTCTCCTATTTGTTGTTCTCTCATCCCTCTTTGTCTGTCAAACTCTGCTAATGTTGTGTCTATAACTTGTTGTTGGAATGGTGATAAAAATGGTGTCTGTGCTGCTGTAATACCTGCAGCTGTAACTTGTTGAGTTGTTGGGTCCATACCCGCTAATCTCTGTGCTTCGTCTACAAAAGGTTGAAAAGCTCCAATACCAGCTAATGCTTGTTCAGCTGCTTTTGTTTGTAATACGTCTTGTGGTGCTACCGTAGGTGCAAACTTGGACGTATCAATGGGATCAGCTGTAAGTCTTGTTAGCTGCTTTGCATAGTCTTCGCCAAGTGTTTCAATAAACGGTGCGGGTAATGTTCTAGTTTCTTGTATTGCCATTATGCTACCTTATTCTCTAGTTGTTTCATTGTTTTATACATCAGATCTGCGCCTTTATCAACGCTTCCTCCACCTGCTGCTCTGACCGCATCAGCCGTGAAAACGAACTCATTTTTACTCAATCTAGCAGGCACATCGTCTGCTTTCTCTTCTCTACCGATTGGAACAAACCCACCACCTCTAAGATCCATCTCATTACCACCTAAATCCATCATACCACCTTCTGCAGCTGATTGTCTATAATCTTCTGGGACTACAAACCTAAAATCATCAAATTGAGCTAATAATTCTGGTAAGCCAGAATCATCTTTTCTAGAAGCTGCTATTACAGCATCTAAATCTTCGTCCTCAATATCTTCTTTTGCTAGTGCACCTGCAAGGATAGATGGTCCACCTATAAGTGCTAAGTCTCTTAATAATGTAGATTTTGCTGCTTCTTTTCCTCCAGATAAAGCTGCTGCTTTTAATCCTTCTGGTAAAGAAGCTAATTTTTTACCTTCAGAAAACACTCTCCCTAAAACATCTAAATCTCCGGTTGGTTTTAAAGCTGCTCCCGATACTTCAAAATCAGCTATTGGATCTACTCCACCACCTAATGATTGAATTAATTTTGAAATACCGCTTGTCTCTCCTGTGAAAGGATCAGTGCCACCAGGTAACAATGTTTTAAGAGCTCCTATTCTACTAGGGTTTTTTGCTTGTAATTGACCTAAGAAAGACATTGGATTTTTTGCAGCTGGTAATCTTCCTGCAAGTTGCGGTGCAAAATAAACAGCGGTCGCAGCCAAGGCTAATTTACCTAAAGGACTTTTACCTATTTTTTTAACTGCTCTAGTTGCTTTCTTTANNAGNTTNTTTAAGTGGTTTTGTAACTGATTTTACAAAACTACCTAAACCGTATGCTTGTCTTGGCACACTGCCACCTTTTTCTAACTTAAATCTTTCTGGTAATAAAAATCTAAACTCATCAGCATCAGCTAATACTTTTTCTATACCTGTCTTTTCAGGCTCCGTAGGTTCAGGAACAAGGTTTTGTTTAAAAAGTGTTGGCATAAAATCACTATCGCCACCACCTCCACCAAATCTATCTTTTTGAATTACATCTGTTACATTTTCACCTATGATAGCTCTGGTTAAAGCATCCTCTAATTCTTTTGTTCTTTCAATACCACCTTGTGGTTTAAATCCTAATTTACCAGCAAGGGTATTATCAAAATTTTTTCTTCTATCTAATTCGTTTCTAATATAATTTATAGATAGGTTTTGTCTTGCATCTCTTATAGGGCTAGTAACATTATCAAAAAAACTTCTTACCGGGCCAGGTGCAGGACTTTTATCAAACTTGTCTGGGTCTGCTGTTATCATAGGGGGTGGACCATCACCATCACCACCACTAAAGCTTGATACTTGATCGTCAGATGCAGTAGCCCCTGCAAAACCAGATCCAGAAGGATCATCATATTCAATAAAACTTGGAATACCCATAGGTGTCATAATACCAGAACCACCAGCNGCTCTTAACATNTNTGCTTCTTTTGGATTNATGTATGCAAGAAACTCACCTGGAGGTGCCATCATCTTAGCGTCATCTAAGGATACTCCACCTTCTGCTAGTAGTTGTCTTGCTATTTGTGCTCTAGTTATTGCCATAGATAAAAATACTATATTTATTGCTCCTTTACAACTTAGAATCACCACCCAAAGGTAGTGCTTCTACTGTGATTTTAACGTCTCTTCTTAAGTGTTCTTGTTTAGTATCGGTGTTTGGGTCATTTACATCAGCCATAGCCTCTGCATCTGACATATATTCTTTACCTGTTATGGTATTAGTAAGAGTAACCTCACTCTGAGGTGTAATAATAGGCACTCTCTTACCGTTAATTTCTTCGTATCTTAGCGATGCTTCTTGTTCAATAAATGGCATTATGTCCTCGTTATTTGTAATACTGAAGCTGTCATCTTTATAACACCAGTAGTCGCAGCTTGCATCTTCAGTATATCACCTTCTTCTAAAATTAAAATGTTATTAAAAGTCAACATATCCGCACTATCACTAGCATTTACAACGTTTGTGCTAAATTCAAAATCAGTGCTAGCAGAGCTATCTCTAACTTTAGTCGTAACTGTTAGAGCAGATCCATGAGTATTAAATAACCTTATAGTTTTAATAATAGATGTAGTAGCTGTCGGTGAGGTATACATACTCACATCAGACCCAGCTGAACTAATTGTTGCTTGTATATTTTTATAAACATTTGCCATTACGATAAAAAGAAATTAAATCTTTGTTGCTCCTCTTTTTCTGTTTCTAAGAATGTTGAATTAAGTTGTTCTACGACAGTAGTTAAAGCTCTGTTGATTTGTTTTTGGTTAGAGATATCATACTCTTTTTTTGGTTCAGGTAATCGTACTACTATCTTTGCCATTATCTTCTACCATCCGGTTGTAGATCTAGTGTAATTGTACCAAATCTCCATGATTGACTAGCACCATCATTTTCTATTTTAATATTTGCATATCGCCCCCTAGTCCTTGTATCTAATTTATTTGTAGAGGATGAAACTGTAAACGGACTTAATGTGGTTGCACTGTCTGATTGTTGTGGGAATCTTTTTACAGACATGGTAATTTTAGAGTCACCTTGTAAATTTTTAAAATCTGGTAGTATTCTTCTCATAAATAAAAAGAACTGACCTGCTGTGCCTTGCACATCTAAATCAAAATCAAATGATTTTATATTTGACGCAACAGTTGTAGTTGTTCCATCAGGATTAATTTGATCTGTTCCTATTTCATGTTCAAATAAAGTGGTTTGTCCCAATCCTGATACACCAACTATTGTAGGAAAGGTACCCTCTGCAGTAGAATCAAATTTAGTTCCAAAAGGTTTTGGATATATTGTTCCGTCTATCCAACTCGTTCTAGCTTCAGATCCAATATACCAAATAGGAAGTTGAGGCGCGCTTTCACCATAATTATAAACAACGTATTGATTGTTGTAAGTTGACGAGGTAGTAGGATAATACCAAGTTACTTCACCGAACAGATTATTTAATCCAGCGTTTACTTGTTGACCTTTTGTAATATCTAATTGATCAAACACATAATCTTCAACAGAACATGTTAATGTTTTAACTGTACCATCATACAAAAAGAAACCATTAGGACTCATCCAATATGCAACACCATCTACTTCAACCGCAGCATTCTTACCTATAAGTCCACAGTTTGTTCCTACTTGTTCAAAACCAAATGTAAAAGGTGCCCCTACAAACTTCATGGTATACAAAGCATTATCAGTCCAAATCAAGATAGTTTCTTTGGCTTTCAAAGCACCAATAATTCTACTACCATCTTGTAGTCTCTGTGTTCCAGCGGCGTTGGTTACAGAAGGTGTGTAGGTATTTATATCTTCTTGATCAGAAAATCTTATAAACATATCATCTTGTGTTGTAGGATCACCTATTGTTGTTTCTGTTCCAAGATGAATTAAGTGTCTTGTCGTTGGAGATATTAAACTAGCTCTTGTTGCGGTAGGATTGTTACCTGTTGCAAAACCAGAAGTAGTTGTTGCAGCTCTTGTTGTTAAAGGTAATGTGCCTCCTGCATCCCAAGTGAATGTTTTACCATTAGCAATCGTTGCTACTAATACTTGTCCAAAATTATCTAGTGACCAAAGCCCTGGTTCTAGTTGCACGGTTGATGCAACTGTAGCTTCACCCCAATCAGAAAAATTTGTAGCGTCTGTTACAGCTGTCCCATCTGAGTGAGCAGCTTTGCTTGTTCCATTNACNNCTCTNACAATAGNTTGTAAGTCAGCACCTGCAATAGATGCNTANGATATTAATTCTNNNTCTACTAAAATTCTACCTGCAGAGGTAAAGTTTGTTGTTGAAGCTAATGTAATACTTGTTCCAGATCCACCTGTACCATTTGTATCATTTAATAATGCACCATTTAAAGTTGATGTTGCAGCACCAGCAACAGATCCTTGCCACTCAGATATACCCCAACCATAACCATAAGATTGTGCAGCTGGACCAATTCTAACATAAGGTGCAATATCTATACTACCACCAGGACCAGCATTTGCTGGTGTGCCTGACGTTGTAACTGTAACTTGAAATTGTGTGGCGTTTAAAACGTTTGTAACTTGAAATTTTTTATCATCAAAATCAGAAGTAGAATAACCACTACTACCTGGTAGTGTCGTATCGTCTAGAAAAACAATATCACCAGGTTCTAAACCATGAGCAGCACTGGTCGTAATTGTTACTAAACTAGAGCCTGAAAATGTTTGTATGGTTGCATTTGTTATTTGAGTGTCTAATGGTGTGATGTCGTAAAGCTGACCTTCAAAATATAATAATAAAAGTTTATCTGTTCCGATGGCCACGTACCGGTTTCCATCTAAATCTACAAACGGAAACATTTTTCTAGCTACACCAACGATGGTATCTGTAACTAAAGATGACCAACCACCAACTTTTTCTGGTAGTTGATATCTAAATCTTACATTATCACAATCAACCCAACGTCCTTCTGCTCCGACAGTTGTGTTTTGTTTATCTATCCCAGGTAAAAATTTAACGCGTGTAAGAGGCATAATTCATCCTCCTATGCTGTGTTTGTCTTGAAAGCCCAGCCACGAGTTGCATCAACATACACTAAAGTTACAGCTTGGCCATTTGTGGATAAAGTTAGGTTGGCAGCAGAACTATTTATATTGTGACCATTTCTATTTATGATTAAACCATTAGATGCAAAAGTTCCTCTAGCATCTACTATCACTATCTCATCACCAGTAGCTGCCGAGCTAGGGAGTGTAATCGTAATTCCGGCAGTTGTCGTATTTGTTAAAAGTTGATCACCAGCTACTGCTATATAAGTTGTTACCGACGCTGAGTCTACAGTTCCAAAACCTTTAGATAATAATCCTTGTATCATATTTGTACCGTCGGACACGACTGCAACAGTTGCACCTATTGGTATAGGAACGCTTGTTCCACTAGCTGTTTGCACAGATAAAGAGAAAAGTGTGGAACCACTTCCTCTAGTTGTAGAGTCTTTTACAATAATAGACCTCTCTGCACCACTAGGCATAATTAAAGTTCTATTACCAGTTAAAGTTCCAGTTAATTGATAGAAAGCATTTTTACCATCTGAGGTAGCACCATTGGTTAAAGTAAGTGTAACGTCTCCAGAAGCCATGGATTGATTTAAATATCCTGTAGCTGATTGTTCTAATATTTGTAAATTTGTATTTGTTATTGTTCCCCATAGACCAGCTTTTTCACCAGTTGCTATAAGTTCTAATTTTGTATCTGTAGAAAAACTTGATGCCATATTAATAAGGTTCTATCGGTGTCCAGACCATAGTTGCGCCTGGAACAACTGCACTCCATGTTATCGCCGTAGCGTCCTTTGTAGCTAGTGTTAAACCATTACCAGTAACGTCTACATTTGCTGCTGCCGACACTGTAACAGTACCTGTAGATATAGTCAATGCGTTTCCAGAGACCGACATATTGGCATCTGCCGTAACTGTAACTGTTCCGGTAGCCAAGGTTAATGGACTGCCTGTGACGCTTAAATTAGCCTCTCCAGATATGGATAATGTACCAAAACCAAGTGTTAATGGGTTTGCTGTAGCATCCTCTGTAATCGCATCAGCTGCAATACCAATACTACCTATCGTTATCGTTAACGATGTTTTAGTAGCTGTAATAGTTACGTTTCTATCCTCAGCTGCTGTTGCAAACGGAAACTCTGAAAATGCACTTAATCCTAACATAATTTATCCTTAAACAGGAGAGAGTGTGGTG
>FUFK010061813.1_pt1 | contig 14158 bp, 18 predicted proteins | sample 1021851 | NCBI WGS metagenome assembly FUFK01 (sample SAMEA51879418, study PRJEB19060) | metagenome | reverse complement strand
TAGCTGGATACTGAACATCATTAATAATCATAGCTTTTGGATTATGAATAATTTTTGTAATTTGGTTATCTTNTACTAATGCGTACATATTTTAACTTTCACTTAAATTTAATGTTCTGCCTACTTCTTGCCATACAGAACCATTGTATCTAAAAACTAATATATCTGTTTTACCATCTGTCGAAGTAAATGTTGGTGCAGTTGAACTAGCAAATTCAAAAGCAGTATTAAAAGCGATTGTATGTGAGCCATCATAATTTATTTCTAAACAAATAAATGACCCCTCGACAGAATTTGTTGGAGCAGAAAAAGTAGTATTTTCTGTTGTTAGATGATATGCGTTAGGTTTTGCTTGTGTATCCCATGCAACAGCATTTGATGATGATGTTAAAGCTTGTTGTGGAATATAAGCTAAATCATTAAATTTTATTGCTCCAGTTCCATTTGTTGTAAATTGAATATGTCCATTAGCACCATCTTCAAGAGTAATATTTCCAGCATTTGTGCCATTGTTTGTATTTAAAATTAAATCGCCTGTTCCTTGTGTAGTTATTGTGGCATTTGCATTGTTATCTCCTACCTGAATTGTGTCTGCACCTAAATTTATATCTCCTGTTCCATTAGGAATTATATCAATATCTGCATTTGATGTTGAAACAATATCATTTCCATTGACATCTAAATCTCCACCAAGTTGAGGAGTTGTATCGCCAACAATATCTGATGATGAGTCTGAGACATCTACAGAATTTGAGGATGTGTTAAATGTAGCAAATGTAATATCATCTGTACCATCAAAGAATTTTAAAACTAATAAATTTGAAGCAGAATTAGTTGTATCAAGCCAAAATGTGCCTGTTGTTGCAGAGCTTGGTCTTGATGTTCCTGAATTAGAAGAATTGATTGCTCCTAAAACTGAGTTTAAATCCGTTCTGAAATCAGGAAAGGATTGATTCGAAATTGTGAAATCTGTTGCTTGTGCCATATTTTCTTATACTCCTTTTAAAATCCTTTTGCAATAAAATCGAATTGTCTAGAAATATTTGATCCACTTGAATTTTTAAATAAAACATCAAAACTATTAGTGGTTTTATTTGAAATTGTAAAGAAATCTCCTGTGTTTGCATCTTCCATCGTAATACCAACTGCATAAGCTGTGCTTTTAAAAGGTGTTGAAAAAGTTATTGTTTTTGTACCTACACCTGAAGTTAAATCGTTTCCACTAAATATTCTATCAGGCATATCAATCGTTACTGAAACCTCTTGAATTACAGGTGTTGATGCTAAATCTGTTGAAGTCATCACAATCCTAAATTTAAAAAATCTTGCAGTATAATTACCTATAACAAAATTTTGAAAAGATGTAAANGTNGAATTNTCATCNCTNGTTGCAATTTCTAAATGAGCATCACAATTAGCTGGTGTGTCTCCATCAAAATTAGATTTTCCATCATCAAAATTACCTGATCTATTGTCAAATAAATCATCAGGGTTTCTTGCAGATTGTGTTAATGAAGCTGTTACTCTACAAGTATGTTTTGCACCAATATCAATAACATTTGCAAACTCATAATTACCTGAAGCTAAAAAATCAGCATTTGCAACTCCTGAGTCAAAAAATCTATCTGTATTTGCATCAAATAAACCTGAAGCAGAGTCAAATAATTCACTTGAATTCAATATAAGTGCATTGTCAGATATTGATACATTAGTTCTTGTTCCAGAAAAACTAGGATGTTCGCTAGTAGTAGATATTTGATTAAAATTTTCAGCACTCGTTACATTTGAAACTATGGCTGTTGCATTGGAACTAGCATTACCTAATTTATCAAAAGCTTTGATAAGATAAGTTCCAGCCCTTGCTGGTACACTTACTGAAGTAGCTGGTCTTGATACTTTAGTTACTAAATTTACAGAATTTAACCATTCTCCTGTACCATCTGTTTTATCAGAAAATCTTATTTGATAAAATGCAAGATCAAGATCGTCAATAGCTGTCCAAGATAGATGTGCATCTTGACCTGTAATATTGCAAGATAAATCTTGAACATCTGATGGTGGTGCAATCGCACCAACAATTTTTCTTTGTGCTGATACATAAGAAGAAGAAATCCCAAGACTTGAAACTGCTTTGACCCTTACATCATAAGTTTGTTGATCTATAACATTTAAAACTCTGTGATTTAATCCTGAGCCTTGTGCATAAATAATAAAATCTGAATCTGTGCTTAATTTATATTCTACTTGGTAAAAATCTATAAATTGGTCAGGAGACGCACCAATGGTTATATCGAGTGCAACTATGATTGTGCCATCATTATATTCTATTAGTTGATCTGACAAAGTTACACTTGCTGGTGCTTGAACTACAAATGGATTTGGTAAAGTAGTTGATGGTGTNCTTGATACTTGTTGTTTTGTTGCCCANGTATAATGTGANGCTTGGTATTCTACTAATTGTAAATTAATTGTATAATCTTCGTTAAATGTCATTGATATTACTCTAAAAGCTTTACTAGAAAAACCTAAGCTTGATAAAGTTACATTTACAATATCTCCAATGTGTAATTCATAAGCTTTAAATCCACAATTTATNNTNAGTCCNANTGCTTCTCTACTTCNTCTTAATATAATCTCTGCCATCTCCTCAGCTTGATAAGTTGAAGTAATTGTACGAAAATCAAATCTGCCCTCTAATAAAAAACCACCATCTGCTGTTTTCATGGTTGCGTGTTGATCTGCACTTGCTAATCCTGAGTCATCAATAGGTGGAAACTGAGTTTCATCTACTTGAAAGTTTCTGTCAGGATTTACATAAGAAACAATTACCCTGTTAAATTTTGAATTTTTGGTTGGAGATGCTAAGGCATAACCACCAATAATATCATCTTCATTTAAAGATACAGAAGCTGTGCCTGTTGTTTCTATGACTAATTTATATTTACCTTGAACATAAGGAAGATAACCTCTCATGCCCTTGATAATATCTCTTACATTATCTATTACTTTTTTAGATGTATCTACAACTGCATTACAATCAAATATATTTATATCACTTGCTCCTGAAAATGGTGTGACCTGAGTAACACAAACTTGTGAAGCATCATAAAAACTTTGTAAATCTAAATTAGCTGTGGCTATTCCTTTGCCATATCTTTCGTTTCTTAAATAATCTAATAAACAAAAAGCTGGGTTTGTAGAAAAAGATGCAGTTTGCTCTGATAGATTTGATGCTAATGTTATAACCTTTTTACCTTTTACTTTAGCTTGGACAACAGGTATTCCACCAAAAACATCTTGATTCCATTTAAACCTTAAAGCTAAATAACAAATACCTCTTAATCTATGATTGCTACCCCATGATGATAAAGGTGTTAAAACACTTGATGCTACTTGGTCATCTGTTCCCATAAANGCTTGTATNTGAATATGACTNGTAGAATCTTTAAAAAAATTACTATCNCTACTTGCTACTTCTCTTGTTGTGCCATGAGTTAATGCACCATCAAATGTAACTACTTTATCATCGACTATGACTTGTTCTATTGAATTNACTTCTCCCTCACATAAAACAAGAGCAACATATAAATATGTATTATCTGTTCCTGAAGTTTCTATAAACACTCGTGTACCACCAAGTAGTCTTTCCCCATAAACCACAGGCACACAGGCATTATTTGATTGTTTATTAAGCAAGATACCTCTCTCAGTTTCTTCAAAATCATTTGTACCAAAGTCAGGCACATCAGGTTTTAATGATCTACTAAATAACCACCCAATAGCAAATATGCCTAAAGCTACATAAGGGTTAAAATTACCACCTAAAATATACTAAAAGCTTGTACCAACAAAACTTTTTNCCTTATCAATTACTTTTTCTACTGCACTNCCCATTANTTATGAAAATCCCTTTTGTATTTTTTTGAGACTCTATATACTTGGTCTTGTTTATTTAAACGCAACCAAGATATAGATTCATTTGTTTTTAATAATTTTTTAAAATAGTTATATACCCATGACATGACCTCATTACTCTTTCTAAGAATTACAATATCATATAACCAAAGATTTACACCACTTTTCCATTCGTTCTTGTAAATTTTAGAAGTTGTNACATAAGCTTTCTCTACATCTTCGTTNAGATATGCCCAATTAACAAAACCAAATATACCTTTGTCATCTTTAAATATTTTATATTGGTTTAAATTTATAGATGGTAAAATATGATAATAAAGTTCAGGATATGTATTTTTTTTGTATTTATCAAAATTATAATACAGGCTTATGACTTCATCAAAAGTTGTCATTCTCTACCCCATTTAATATCAAGCACATTTTCACTTGAATAATCCATACCTAAATCCCCACTAAAAAATCTTTGTTGGGAAGCATTTGATGTTTTTCTACCTGATTTTTTGTCAAAGTCTGCCCAATGTGAAACTATAATTAATTTTACATTTGATTGTGTTGCTGTTTCAGTTATCTCAAATGTGTCTATATTTCCTGAGTATAATAATATTGGGTCTGCTATAATTGAATTACTTGAATCTAATAATCCTCTATAAATATCTACACTATCATTTACAACATTCTCGTTTAAACAAGTTGATATAAATGTTTGATCTACACCTGATAGTGATAAACTTACAGATGTTTTAGAAATATCTGTTTGTTCCTCAAATGATGAACCACCAACAATATGTGATGAAGCCGTATAAGTTCTGCTTGTGCCTGATATTGATGATGTTAAATTAAAACCACAATCTGTTAAATAAACAGGTGTAGAAAAACCTATTTCAATAAGGTGTATGGGTCTAATCTGACCTGTTAATAATTCGTTTTTTACTGCTGTCGTTAGTGTTCGTGCCATAGTCCTCGTAATAACTTCTTGTTATGCTTTCTGTACCTTTTAGCATGGTAAAATTAAATTTACTATCAGGTTTTTTGTAAGCTTTTAAATCGTTAGTTTTTTCATCTATTTCATCAGCATTGACAATAGCAGTAGCCTCAAACTCGGCACTCACTAAATGTGTGATCTTGTATTTTTTCATTAAAGAGTTTCTTCAACATCTAACTCAAATTGATATAAAATGTTACCATCTTTATCTGAACCGATAGCACCGAACTCTTGCACATCATTTATCAAATGTACTTTAAATGCAACACTATCGTAAGTTACAGCAGAGTCATCAGCTAATGCTGTGATAAGTGGTGGCTCAATAGTAAGTGTTGCTTCATTTGACCCATCGGCTGTTACATCTGCGACTACCATATAAACTTTAGTATGCGATGCAAAACTAACAAAATCTCCAGCTTTTAAAGTTCCTGTCATAGCATCTACATCTATTGTTGTATCTCCTACTGCGTGTGAGCCATTTACAAGAACACTACCACTTACATTACCTCTTGCGTTTTTTATTTCAGGTGGTGTAATCGTAAAATCTTCTTTGCTTGATCTTTGTTTCATTATAAAAGCCATAAGTTCTCCATAAATGTCTGATCTTTTGCCTGTAATAATTCTAGCTGTAAAACCAAATCTTTGATTATCTACTTGTCTTGATAGTTTCTTTCCTGAGATAGATTTAGAAACAAGAGTATTTTGGACAGACTTAATACCAAGTGTTTGAAAATCTGCTGTTGATATTGGAAATGCACCACTCATTATATTAACTCACTTCTGCCTTTTTCTGCTAAAGCATTATTTATTATTCCTGTTATCGTACCTCTATTCTCTTGTAAAGCTTCTCCAAATCCTCGTGAGTCTATTGTGTTTATAGTAAAGTTCACATTTACTGCTCCACCTGATGTACCTCTAGCTGATTGAGTTATTTGACCTGATGAGTTTGGTATAAATAATTCTGCACCCTTTTCTCCTACTACAACAGGATTACCTTTTGATACTGCTCCACCTGAAGCTTTACCACCAAAAAAAGACAAAGCAGTTGATATTAAACTTTGTTTATTCTGACTTCTCATTTCTCTTTGTTGTTGTTGCATTACATTCAATACTTCTTTTTCTTTTTTTAATCTATGTTCTGTCAAAGCATTTCTAATTACCTCTTGAATAACAATTTGAATAGTAAATGCTAAAATATCTACTAAAAGTTTTTGTGCTATTTCTTTCATTGTCATATTTAATTTTTTTCCCATCACTAAGGATTCTGCCAATCCTCTTGAAAATGCTTTTATTCCACCTTGAACCATTTTTCCTAAAGTTTCGTTAATAGACTCAAAGTCTTTTTTAAATGCTGTTAATACATTTTCTTTTATTTTAGTAAATTCTACTCCAATTTTTTTGGTTTCTTCAGTTGAGCCTTTTAATTTATTCAATATTTCTTCTACTTGTTTTCTTGAAAGTAAAGCTTTTGCTTCTAGTCCATTCAAAAATTCTTCCATTTTACCTATGAAGCCATCAAGTTCTTCAGTAGATTTTGATGTTTCTTCTTGTAATACTTTAAATGGTGTTTTTAATTTATCTGCTGATTTTCTAAAATCTTCTATGACTTGTCTGCCATTATCTACTTCGTCTTGGAATATTTTAAGTCTATCTAAACCATTAACTATTTTTTCTAAAAAGAAAGCATATCCATCTGCTAAATCTCCTAAAATACTTCTTATAGTATCAAATGCTCCACCAATAACTAAAACGACACCTTTGCCTAATCTTCCCAACATTAAGAAACCGATTAGACCGAGTGTTTGTACTCCTTGTGGTAAATCTCTAAAAACAGCAAATAAATTACTTATAGCACTACCAATAAAACTAAACACAGGTTTTAATGCTTGTATAATACTTGCACCTGTCAAAATTATTGTTTTAGTTGCTTCTATCAAACCAGCACTTAGTCTTGCACCAAATAAAGATAATTGCTCTGAGTTTTCTTCTAATAGTTTGTTAAATTCTGCTAAACCTTGTTTAACAAAATCAAAAAAACCAGCTTGTGCAGTATCTAATCTAAACTTAAATAATTTGTCAGAAAGCATTGATAATGTACCTGTAAATGAAGTTGATAAAACTTCAGTAGCTTTTTCAAACTCTCCACCCTTACCAAATAATTCTCTAAATCTTTTTTTAGTTTCTTCTGTTGTAACTTGAACTCCAGCTTTAAATCCTAATAATGCTCTTACACCTCTCTCTCTAAATAAGTCTGCACTACCAATACCTGATGAGAATGATCTTTGTATTTGTTCTGCTGTTGTTCTAAAATCTAATCCTGTAACAGATGCAACATTACCTGTAATTTTTAAAATTTCATTTAGTTCTTCTGCGTTTTTTGTAACTACTGCTAAATTACCAGCACCAGCTTGTATTTCTTCTAGTGAAAATGGCACTCTTGATGCAAAGTCAATTAATCCTTTAAATGCTTTGTCTCCCTCTTGAACACCTTTAAATAAAAAAGCAAATCTTAGTCTAAGTTGCTCTACTTGACTTCCTACATTTAAAATTGATTTTACTGCAAGTCCACCACCGATACCAATAATAGCTGATTGAACTGAAAATACTGCACTTCTTAAATTTGATAATCCAGCCCTGACACCATTGAAAGCTTGTTTTGTTTTATCTTTTGCTAATATATTTAATACTAAATTTTGTGCCATAATTACCTAGTTTTATTAGAAGCTTCTTTATGTTCTTCATATTCTAACAGAAGATAGCCTAACCAATGATTATACTCCCATTCTTCCATTTGTAAAACTTCTCTAAGAGATATTTTTAATCTATCGGCAACAATAAAACAATTCTTTAATTGAGGGTCAAATTTTAGTTTTTTTTTACTTCTTCAGGGCTGATAACTCTTACCATAGCTGTCGCTACTCGTGAAAGAACATCTGAATCTACTTTAGTCATCAGTTCCATTTTATCTTCAAGTTTAAAGATTTTTTTACCATCTTTATCTAAAGCTTTCATAACAACAATGTCAGCAAGAATACTAACATCATTCATATTATCTGATTTTTTAAAGAGTTTATTTTTCTCGTAAAGGTTAATAGGATTCCAATAGATAATAGCTGGTTTGCCATCATCATCTGACCATTCAGGAACTTCAATAGATTGAATACCAATATTCTCAAAATGAGTTTTGGCTCTGTCTAATATTGACATAAATATCTATTAGCTTTCTGCACCTATTGTTAATGCACCTGTGCCTTGAAAAGTTACTGATCTTGCTACGATACCATCAATCGGTTGATTGACAGACATACCTGTAATTATACCAGCACCCTCAAATTTTCTGTCTCCTGTTGAACTACCCTCAGGTAATAATTTGAAAGTAACACTAGACCCAGCAGTTAATTGTGTTTGAACACTATCTGCTTCGTCAAAGTGCATTTCTAAAGTACCTGAAAATGATGTTCTTCCAGCAACAAAACTTTTTGCACCATCAGACATTTTTGTAGATTCTACAACATCGCCTGTTGTTTCAAGAGTGAAAGAAGTAAGTTCGCCAACTGCTGAACCACCTACTACAACTTCGCCCTCTTTTCCATGATGAACTGCCATTTTTTATTCTCCTATGTTAAAATTGTTTATATTATTTTTCTTCTTCATCGTCAATATCTTCCTCATCATCTTCATCAAAATCTTCTTCTGAATCATCTTCCCAAGTTTCATCTTCCTCTTGGTCTCTAAGATCAGCAAGTAAATCTTTGACTTCTTCACACATTAGACTTTCTTTATCGTGTAACTTTTCTATTGCGTCTATCTTCTTTTCTATCTTATCAATGATTTTATCTTTGTTTGCCATATCTTCTCCTTGTTTATGGTGTTCCAGCTTGGAACTCATAAGTACATCTTACAACCATTCTTATACCACCAATAGGAAACAATGTACCCTCGTCTGTTTCGACACTTACAACTTCTGTATCAAGTGCGTTGCTACTTCTTGTAATATCAGATTCTAAAGCTGTTTCAATAGCTGTGATTAATTGATTTCTTTTGGTGTCAATATTAACTTCTGCACCCTTAACAAATCCAAGTATTGCAAAATCAATAGTGCCTATTCTTGTTTTAGCACCACTTCCTAATTCAGCATCTTCTCTTGTTTCTTCAGATGTTTGTACTATTACTGCTGGGTATTGTTTATCTGATAACTCGTCTATATCAAAAGGTTGTCTTGTAGCTTTTTTAATTGATGGGCTACTTATACCTGAAATTGTAGATAATAGATTGGATGCAATATTTTCTCTAACACTCATAGCTTCATTTTCTTTAATTCTTTTTCAACAAATTTATTGAATTGTTTGTTTATAATCTTTTCTGTTCTATTGTTAAAGCCAAAAAATTCTCTTTTAGGCTCGTTTAATACTTGATTAAATAATGCTCTCTGTCTCATTTGTGAGTTACTAAAACTAATTGATACCTTGTGTTTGCCTGTTTTTTTTATAGTTCTATTAGATGGTGTTAAAGCACCTAACATTCTTCCTGAATAAAATAGATCAACCTTAGTAGGTTTTCCCTCTCTTTGTAATTGCTTTAGATAACTTGAAGAATATGGTGCAAATGGTGTATCTCTAAAATCAACACCTTTTTTTGTTTTAGTTCTAATAATATCTAGTAGTTGAAAACCACCTTGTAGAATACCTTTATCAATAATAGATGGGAATTTGCTTTGAAGTCTTTTAAATCTTTTTTCAATAGCTTTCGAGTTTGTTTTGATCTTTATGTCTAAAGCCATTATCTAGTCAATCTTCTAAAACCATGTAAAGGCTCTCTTTCAGCAACTTGGATAGTACCATCTCCTGTCTCATCGTACTCAACACCATCCTCTAATATCGTTCTCCATTCTTTGTTATATTCTGACATATAGAACTCGCCCATTCTTTCGAATCTATCTTTTTCTGTTTCAGGTCTAAATTTTGTTAATGCTGGGCAAAGAAATCTACCAAGAAATAGATATACACCAGCCCTTTCAAATTGATCTAAATTAACTTTAGTATCAACCATCTCAGCAGTATTTAGAATAGTAATATCTGTAAAAATATTAGCTTTGTAGGTTTGCCACCATTCGACTCTAAGCTGTCTTAAAATATCATTAGTTGTTTGTGCAAAGAAATTAACTGCTTCTGTATCAGTTGATGCAATACCAAAACCAAAAGCATCAGGTTGATATTTAGTTACATCACTTGCAGTAATAACATTTGCACCTGTATAATTAGCCATAGTATTTTCCTACGAACCAATTAATAAACTTCTTAATTTTTTTTCTTAGTTTTCTTAACATTTTTTTTTCTCTTTGGTTTGAGTTGTACTATTTTATCAGAAATATCTTTTGCTGTCGCTTTTTTAATTTCTTTTTTAACTTCTCCAACAGGAACAAAACCTCTCATTTTAAAATGTTTTATATTAGCTTCGTATTGGTCTTTTGCTCTTGTTATAGTTTTCTTACCATTTGTTAATCTAATATTCATAAATTCTCCTAGTTAGTATCAGGGGGATTGCTCCCCCTGAAAATATAACGATTATTGGATAGATGAATCTACATTCAATTCTACACCATAAGTATCGTTTAGTTCTCCTGTACCATATACAGCAGTTGCTACGATCTCGTCTGCTCTTAGAGACGCATCTCTTTGAGTTTCGATTTTTAGGTCTTGCATCATAGCCAATGCTAACGCATCTCTATGGAATACTGCACCTTTATAGTCTCCTGTTGTACCCGGATTATTTCCTGAGTTGTCAGCAATATTTGAAGTTTCAAATATTGGAACACCAGCAACATTACCAACAAAACCTGTTCTTAAAGCTTCGTTTGATAATTCTGTGTCTCTACCAACAAATGTGTTTGTTAAACCACTTTTTAGGTCAAACGCATTTAAAGGATGAAAGACACCAGCTAGGTCAGACATTGGAACTGCATTTTTTCTAAGTGTTGCTACTGCTTGAAATACATTAGATGCACTTAATACTGCTGTTCCATCATTAACTTCTTGTGAGAAACCATCAAATAACGCAGTTAAATCTGTGTCAATTTTTTTAGCGATTGCTTCTCCAAATAATCTACCAATATCTCCAGCAACATTTCTTGGTGCTGAGTTTCTTGCTAAATCTGTTAAAGTTGTCATTATACCAACTTCACTTGCTGTAATAGTTACAGAAGATGGGTTGATAGCTGTGTTAGATAAATCAGATGCTTCCGATACTGCTGACGCAGAAACTGCCGAGTAAATTGGAACTTCAACTGACTTTCCACCACCTGTTATTGCATAGTTTCGTACTAGAGGTCTCATTGTTGATTGCTCTGATGCTACGAATAATGCTTCTGCAACAATCTCAGTATATAGTTCCGAGAGTGTTGACGATGTGCTTTCGTTTGCCATTGTTTGTTTTCCTTATTATTTATTGTTTAAATTTATTTGAACAGGAGCAGAGTCTCTTTGTTTGCGATATTCTGCATACTTCTTACGATCTTCTGCTTTGCTCATATCTAAGTCGCTGATATTGAAAGGTTTGACAGCTTTTCCCTCAACACTATTCAGGCTACCTGAACCTGACAATGACCCTTTTCGGAAGTGTGGGTTAGCATCTAAAAACTCTTTAACTCTATCTTCTATTGTTAAAAGTTCGCCTTTTGAGTTATAACGAATATTCTTATTGTTATCAAGTATTTCTACTCGACCATCATCATTATAATTAACTTCACTCTTTAGCAAAGATACTACTTGGTCAGGAGCAATAGCATTATTTTTAGAAGCAAGTGCTAATATTGAATTATCTACATTTATCGTTTTAACTTTAGCTTTCCAATCAGCTAACTCTTTATCTTTCTCAGCTATCCTTTGCTTCATAAGATTTTCAAGATCAGCTTTGGTCTTTGCTTCCTGTATTTGTTTTTCTTTTGCTATTTCTTCTTCTTTCTTTTTAGCTTCATCTAACATTCTTTGATGCTTAGACTTCTCAGCTTCAAGTCTTTGCTTGACAATTCTATCTACATCTTCTTGATTAAATGTTGGTGTTGGTTTCTCGTCAGTTTGAGTTTGTTTAACTTCAGCTTCCTGAACATCATTTTTCGGTTGATTAACCTGTGTGTCGTCTGACATTGTTTTCTCCTATTGTTAATATCCTTGATTTATCAGCATTATTTGTAATTGTCAAAAGTCATCCCCTGTCTTTACATCAGGCTCTAGTAAAAGATATATTCCCTCTCCAAATTCTCTATATTTTTCTAAATCTGATTCTTTTGTTAAACTATTACCTATAGCAATAAATTCATCATATTCTTCCTGATTTATTGTATCTTTGGCTAATAATTCTTTAAGTCTATCTATCCACTTCATCTTCTATCTCCTTTATTAATTTTTTGAAAGATGGATGAACTTTATCCATCATTCCAAATGTATAAGCTGAAAATTGCTCTGCAAACCACTCGTGAGGATTAGAGTCTCCATATTCAGAATTACCAATAAATCTTTTTACAAATGGAACTTTTTTTCTTTCGTCTCTAATTAACTGTTCTACTTTTTTTTCAATTAATGGAACATATCTCCAACTATAGTCTGATGGATTATTNACATATTTCATTTGGTGTATGTGATGTCCAAATTCGTGATACATCGTTGATCTGATTCTATCAACAGGGTCGCTTCTATATGCTTTTACACTAAATGGTCTTTTTGTTATATCATCTCCATACTTCCATGATGTTGTTTTTAATTTACCTAAAGCAGTATTATTGTTTATAAATTGAGTACCTAAATATAAAATACCATCTCCCATAGCACCATTATATCTTTTAGATGGGCTTACTTTTAAACCTCTTAATCTTGGAACTTTATATTTATCAGCTAATTCATTTAATTCGTCAAATATAGCACTTACGAGAGTTGCTTCCTGTTCATTTAAACCTCTAATTTGTACTTTACCAACATTTTTTGATGCGTTTCTGAATCTAAATGAGTTTTTTGGGTATCTGCTATCTTGAACATTTTGATCTATTTGTTTTTGTAATCTTAATTTAGATTCTTTTAATGATACAGGTCTTATAGCAGTAAGTGTTATTGGATTTGCTAATGATGATATATTTACATTCTTTTCTCTTTTAACAACAGGCTCTCTTGTTTTTAGTATCTGAGATTGCTCTCCATCATCCTCATACCAATCAGGATTAACATAACTAAACTGATGTCTGCAATTATAACCACCTCTTACTATCATTGGGTTGCCACCTTTTTTACCTGACCAACTTCTACTAGCCCAAATGTCTTGTATCTCTGCTATTGTAAATAAACCATTCTTTCTTTTGTTAAGCTGACCATTTACCATTCTTCTACATAAGTCTCTTGTTGTAGGTATTACATCTCCATAGTATTTAACAAATGTAAGTCCAGCATCTTTTGATTTATTGAAGTTTAATGTAGCATCAAAGTCTCGTAAAGAATCATTAAGTATTTGACCAGCATATCTTTTCATGTTCTCTCCTACTCTAGTTCTTGCGTATTTACTTTGTAGTTGTTTGATTGCTATATCAACTCTGTCTTTTAATGCTGGGTTTCCCTGATTTCTTTTTACATAATTTACTAATCTATTTACTGTTGGGTCTTTTGAGTTAGCATATATTCCATTAATAGATTCTCTTAGTTCTTTTTCTAAAACTGTAAATTCTGTTCCTACTAATGTGTTTTGATAAACTTTATCTGATAATATTCTTGTAAAATTGTTTGATACATCTTTAAACTGTGTGTAATATTGTTGCTTTAAATTTTTAACTAAAGCTAAATCTCCCTTAGTAAGTTCCTGAAATTCAGGTGGTATGATACCTATTGTTTTAAATTGTCTTTCAACTCTTTTAGCTTGTTCTCCAAAACCTTTTCTAACAACTCTATCTGCAAATGGTAAATATTCTTTATCAAGTATTGCTTTNATCTTTGGTCTNATNGCTACTGCACTTTGTAATTCAATAAGCTTACCAGNCTGTCTTGGTAAATCTCTATCTACTAATGAAACTATTTGATCTTCTATTNTATCTAATGTTCTTGTNAGTGNTTCGTAANATTCNANTTCAGCTTTTTCAATACCCCTAATTCTGTATTCTGTTAAGTCTTTTACTATATCTGACATTCATTTATACTGCTTCTTCTTCTACTGTTTCTGTTTCTTCCTGAACTTCATCTTGTGTAAATTGACCAACTTCTGAAGCTGAGTCTATTTCATTAAATATTT
>FUFK010045973.1_pt1 | contig 14158 bp, 15 predicted proteins | sample 1021851 | NCBI WGS metagenome assembly FUFK01 (sample SAMEA51879418, study PRJEB19060) | metagenome | reverse complement strand
TGACATAGCACAGGCATTCAAGAAAGGCATACAAGCAGGATTAGATGAGGTCAATATGTCTNATTTTGAATTCAGCAACAACCCATTTGGAGATTTTGGCAGAGGCATAGATGAGGGACCAGACGAGGAACTAGTAGACATCTTAAATCAATACGGATACCAACCAGGACCCGACGGCGCCAATGACAAAGCAACTATTGTAAAACAAAAAGAAGAATCAGTTTCGGAAGACGCAGGCGAGGGACACATGAGCAAATCAACTCTGTACCACACTGCCAAGTATGCGATAGAGTTGATGCAGATGATCAAGCCAGGTGACGACCTCGAGGGTTGGGTGCAGAGCAAACTCAACAAGGCCGCGGACTACCTACAGGGTGTGTACAACTACGAGGAATATCAGAAACTTAATCCATACAGGGAAGAATTGGATTCAAATGTGTTACAAAAACATGCACAGGTTGTGCAAAAAAACATTGACGAGATCCTAGAAAAAGAAACAGAATTGCACGACATCGACACAAAACCAGGCATGATGAGAATACTGGCAAAACGTGTGAATGAAGTCGAGAAAAAGATGGCCAAAGAAAACAGGAAAAACACAGACGAGGCACACGGTGGGCAACACACAACGTCAGGTAGATCTATGACGAAGGGCGAGATGAACAAAAGGGAAAAGATCGTGAAGGGCATGAAGAAAGACAAAGCAGGCTTCAAGAAGAGATACGGCAAAGACGCAGACGCAGTGATGTATGCCACAGCAACCAAACAGGCCATGAAGGATGACGAAGATCTACAAGAAGGTCTTAAAGACTGGGTTAGAAATACAGCAATGGCAGGAATAATCGTTGCAGGATTGGCCGGTGTGGGATCAATACAGGATGCCATAGACAGAAGTGTGCCAGCGGTGCAGGCAATGGAAACAGCACTTGAAATGGCTCAGGATCAGGGCAACGATCAACTGGCTGACATGATCAAAAAAGACCTATCGGCAGTGAAAGTGAGACTAGAAAGTGGCAAAGATCTTGGCTTTGTGAAAGGTATGCAGGACAAGTACAGCAAGTTCATGAAAACAGAAGGCCTGTCATACGAGTCAAAACTGACCATGGCGCTTAATCAACAACTTAAATAAAACTGCAACAAATATAAATAACTCATATGAGCACAAATAACAGTTTCGCAGACCTAGTAAAAAGACTGAACAGCATGAACAACATGACTCCAGACCAGGAACGTGCTGAATTGATGGAAGCGGCGAACAAGGCTCCAAAAGTACTAGACGACAAAGAAGTAACACTGGCAGACATAGCAAAGTTGGCGGGNATNAAAGAATACGTTGAACCAGTAAAACATTCGAAAAAAGCACAAAAAATGGTGGAATCCATTGTTGCTGAACCAAAAGCAGAGTCAGTCATCACAAAAGCAATTAAGGAATCAGANGCTGATGACTCATTGTCCACTTCTATTAAGAAAGCAGTAACAGAAGAAACAAAAAGATTAGATAAAATTGCTGAATTAGAACAGCAACTGGCAGAATTAAAAGCACAGGAAAAAGAAGATGCCACGATGGACGACAAAGCGTTCAGAGAAGCGTTCACTAAAGAGATCACAGAATATGTGAAAGAGGCAGAAGCAAGTGACCTAGTTGAATTGTACAACACATTCTCACAAAACGAAGTTGAAATGAAAGAGGAAAAATTCACAATAAAGACTCCAGAAACAGCAGAAGTGATTGCAGACGCTGAGAAGGCAGAAGCACCTGAAGATGAAGTAGTAGTCCAAGAAAAGGATGACGAGAAGGACGAAAAAGAAGACGAAGAAGACGAAGAAGATGACACAGCAGGCGAAGTGCCTATGCTGGACAAAGAGTTTGACGACGATGATGAAATGGGTGAAGAAGTGGAATTAGAAGCACCCGCAGAAGACAAATTCACAAACGACCTGGATCCAACCGAAAAAAAGTAATCTAAAATTAAATAAGTGTATGCAACTACACTTGACAGACAGCAAGTTCAATACTAGTCCGTACTGGAGCAAACCCCTAACAAATATATTTGCGTGTCCACCCAAAGACACAGTGGACCTGTTTGACCAGAATGGGTATGATCTCACAAAACTGGAACAACTATATGCTGTGGCCAATGGCGAAAATACCACAAAACATAGAGATAAAGAACACATAACCCTGAGAAAAACATGGTTTGAGGACGATTCACCAGAATCTGGTCCACACATAAATCATTCTGTGATGTTCGAAAGGAAAGGTTACACAGGAGANGCACTTGAACANTTGAAGTCTTGGACACAGTACAGACCACACTTCCATAAACTAGTGGCCATGAAACCCAAATGGGGCCTGGACTTCAGCATAGACTACTGTGACAGGCAAGGCAATGTGTTTGAACTGTTGCATTGGGAGTTCGATGGATTTGAATACAATGAGATAGCAGATAAAAAAGCGAANATGGAAGAGTTTCTGCTCAACCAGGACTGGGATGACCGTGCTAAGGTCATGCTGGAACGCAAGGAAGAATGGCACAAATTGGGCTTTTTTGAACAAAGCGAGTGGAAAACAAAGTTCTTTGGCATCGATAAAGAACGTTTTAAGATGGTGCTGTGGAAATAAATACAGCAAATGAGCTCNATACCNTACAACTACGGCAANTACATANANGANAANGTNAGCATNANNAGACNNNGGACACTGTGTNATGCAGANTANGCANNTNCAGTCACCNGCCAGTGCAGGTAGCAGGGGNTTGGCCAAAACAACACAATTCACAAAAGATAGAACACAGATGCAGATGGGACAAACAGCAATATCTGAATCAATGGTGGAAATAAGGAACATACTGAACAGGATCGACGGTGTGAACGCACCGGTGCAGGAAGACGAGGGAGATGAAAGAGCAATCGCGGCAATGAAACTTGCCAAAGACGAAAACCGTAAAGAAGGTTTTGATTATCCACAAGGTGGCAAGTATGGCTACAAAGCAGAACGTGGATCGGGCACAGGTGCAATGGGCACAATGCAAGTCAACGTAACAATTCACGACAGAGAAACTGATGAAACCATGTACATNAAGGACATGAATTACTTAGANTTAGAAAAAGGTGACGAACAAGAAACACTTGCAATGATTTGGGATGAAAACAGAGACCTAATTCAAAAGGAATCAGCGGTGCAGGAAGACCTAGACTCCAGAAGCGAGGACATCCTAAACAAGGCAGGATTCGATCCAGCAGACATAGACACATACATGAAAGTTTTCAATGACCANGGNGACACATCAGACNTNGANCAGATGAACATGAAAGANAAAGTGGGACTTGCAGANGTNATGAGCATGGTACTNGCATCACANGGNATNCANAATGAATCATATCAACCATTCCCAGAAGCNGANGAATTNNACATNNANGANGACGAGGACTTCGAAGAAGTGTTAGGTNNATTNGGTTTCCCAGAAGACGAACTTTGGGAAGCAGAATACAGGGGTAGAAAAGTTCCCCTGAACAAACCTATGAGAGGTGATGTTAAGAAATTTAAAGTTTATGTAAAAGATCCGAAAANAGGCAACGTAAAAAAAGTAAACTTCGGACATGGTGGTACAAGTGCAAAGAGAAAAACAATGAGAATTAGGAAATCCAATCCTGCAAGACGTAGAAGTTTCAGAGCAAGACACAACTGCGACAATCCAGGTCCAAAGACAAAGGCACGATACTGGAGTTGTAGAAAATGGTAAAAATTAAAGAAGTAGAAGGCATAACAGAAGCGGAGTTCGAAATGTTCGCNGAGAAGAAAGATGCCTGCTATCACAAAGTAAAAGCAAGATACAAAGTTTGGCCTTCAGCCTATGCCTCTGGTGCTCTAGTGCAGTGTCGTAAAAANGGTGCGGCCAACTGGGGTAACAAGAGCAAGAAATGAAGATAAGCGATTTAAACGAATCACCAGATAGAGAATATGTTAATCTTCCCAAAGAAGATATCGAAAGACTAAGACAGAAGTTTCTTCCAGACTGGGAGTACAAAGACAACAGTCTACAGAAAAGATACAAGTTCGANGACTACTTCGAAGTGATTGAATTCTTGATCAACACTATCAAGCCACAGGAAAAATTGGACCACCACGCAGACCTTGGCATCTTCTATGATGAAGTCCTAGTGAAAGTGTACACACACAGGACAAATGATGTGTCTGANTATGACTTCATGGTCGCAATGCAGATCGACATGATTGCAAAAATGAAACANGGNGCAATNAATCCAAACTATGATCTTAANGCNNTNGTNGANGAAGGAACTAGATGTTGGAAAGGTTACATGCGTAAAGGGTTCAAAACCATGTTTGGCAAACGTGTTCCCAACTGTGTNAAACGTGAGGGAAAATATTTTGTGAATGACGCATTTGGTGAAACAATTTTGGAATCAGACGACAGGGAGACGGCTTTAAACTTCCTAAGGCAAAACTATATGGAGTTGAAGACCTGTGAGATATGTGGCCCACTGTCTGAATCAAATCACTCTGGACTACGTGCATGGTTCGGCAAAGGCAAGAAAGGTGGTGCCGGAGGCGGAGGCTGGGACAGATACAACACCAAAGGCGAAAGAATAGGCAAGTGTGGAGACAGGAAAAAGGGAGAAGGCAAACCCAAGTGCCTATCCAAAGCCAGAGCGGCATCATTACGTGCATCAGGTGGCAAGAAAGCAATCGCGGCCGCTGTCAATAGGAAAAGAAGAAAAGACAAAAATCCTGATAGACGTGGTAAAGCAATAAACGTATCCAACAAAAAGAAGAAAAAATCCAAGTAAAATTACGACCTATAAATATTCCACATGAGCGGAATATTATATTCTAAAGATTCATCTGGATTCTCAGATCTGGAGATGTTGAAAAGAAAAGGACCAGACAATTTCAAAGAACAATCTAATGAACTTGGGTATTTCGCCTGCAGTCTGTTAAACATAATTGATGACAGCAAAGAACAACCTATAAAAAATAAATCTGGCATATTGTTGTATAATAGCACAACCAAACACACATGGCCGATGGGCAATCTGGATGGTAATCTGCAAAACACAATTGATTTAATAAAAGAACTGCGTGGTGCGTTTGCATTGATATATGTCACAGAAAGGCATGTAGTATTCGCTGTTGATCACTTCGAGAATAAGAATCTATGGTTCTACCATGACCAGGACACAAGAACACTTACGATTGCTAGTGTACCAAACATTATTAAACAGAAACACGGATCAGCATGGAAGGTCCTAGAAAACAAAATTTATATTCTAGATAAAAAAGATTATTCTATCAATATACAAACAAATATGGTCTTTGATCTTAAACAGAAAACCAATCACTTTGACTTTGTTTTTGAAAAACTAGAACTGGCTGTCAAAAATAACTATTATCCAGGCAGAAGCGTTAGTCTNCTCAGCAGTGGCCTAGACTGTGGCGTAATTAACTGTGCCATACACAAGATATTTGGCGATGCCGATTGCCTGGCTGATCCACAGCAGGAGGTAATGGATGTGCTGAAAGATAGAATTAAATTCCACCGTGCAANATTGTTACCCAACACACAAGGACATCATGTGGAAAANGAAAAGATTTTCAACGGTTTGCTACCTAGCAACGAAGTCTGGGACCAGACCATGACCAATCCTGTGATCAACCTTATCAAGAATGGGGTGAAGAAACGCTNTAAGAAGATTGTGGTTGTTGGCAACGGTGGCGACGAGATATACAACGATCGACAAAAGCAAATGGGTGGACATGGGTACTCGAAGACCAACGGCTCATTTCCTTCCTCCCTCAAATTGGTTTGGCCCTGGCACAACTATCATTCAGAACTACGCCTAAATAATATGAGATATGATTTTATCTCTGGATATTTTGGCGTCGAAGCAAACCATCCACTGACCGATGTGGGACTGGTACAGGCCTGGCTCAACACAACACAAAAGTTAAAGAATGAATACAAACTATGGATGAGGGAATATCTACAACAAGCAAAATACCCTTACACAACACAAAAGGTACACAGTTTCAACCCAAAATACGAACCAGAACAATGGAAAAAGGTTATTGACAAATACCATTTGCATTCATAGAGAAAATGTTTTATAATAAAGGCTAATAACAGGAGAAAACAATGGCAGTAAGAAACTTCAATGAAGCAGAAAAACAAAAACTAATCCAGATCATTTCACAGGGGTCACAGGTACTAGGAGAGGTCGAGGATCTTAGATCAGGTCTAAAAGACACCGTAAAAGCAATAGCAGAAGAACTGGAACTCAAACCAGCACTGATCAACAAGGCGATATCTGTTGCTCACAGAGGCAACTACCAAAACATCGCTGATGACATGGACACACTAGAAAGCATACTGAACTCAGCCGGTAAACTTTAATGTTGAAATTGCTCAAAGAGTTTTGGGTAAACAGTTACAAATCAGATCCAACAGCATTTTACTTTGAAGTCGTATCGGTAGCATTTACCATAGTTGGAAGTTGTGTGTTGACATTTACTTCTCCAAATCCTATAATGACAGTTGTGTTTCCGATATATTGGATCGGATCAAGCACTATGTTGTACGCAGGTATAAGACGTAGGCAGATATGGTTAAGCACATTGACGGCATGGTTTACAACAATGAACACGATAGGTTTATATAAAGTATTCATAGCATGAGTTACATTGACGCATTATACAAGAAGGACGAAGACAAGATATACGTTGTAGAACGTGATCCAAAGAAGGGTCGGGTGTTCGTGGAGTACGACGCAAGGTATGTGTTCTACTATCCGGACGCCAGAGGTAAACACAGAAGCATGACTGGCGAACCATTGCAGAGAGTAATGTGCCAGACAAATAAAGAATTCATCAAGGAGCAGAGGATAAGATCCAACAAGCAACTTTATGAACATGATATCAATCCGGTATTCAGATGTTTGGAGGAGAATTATCTAGGTAAGGAGACTCCAAAACTGAATGTCATGTTCTTTGATATCGAGGTAGACTTCGATCCAGATCGAGGTTATTCAACGACAGATGATCCGTTCATGCCCATAACTGCCATAAGTTGTTACATGAGTTGGACGGATCAACTGGTCACACTGGCTGTNCCTCCTAAATCCATCACCATGAAGGACGCACAAGAACTTACAAAGAGATTTGACAACACAATGCTNTTCGAGAAAGAAAAAGACATGCTAGATGCATTCTTGCAACTGGTTGAAGACGCAGACATACTGTCCGGTTGGAACTCAGAGGGTTATGATATACCTTACACTGTGGGAAGGATACAAAAAACATTGAGTGGTGATGACACAAGAAGGCTTTGTTTCTGGGGAGAAAAACCAAAGAGAAGGGTGTTTGAAAAGTANGGNAGGGAGCAGTTGAGTTTCGATCTCGTTGGCCGTGTACACCTGGATNTGCTAGAACTATACAGGAAATACACGTACGAAGAAAGACACAGTTTCAGACTAGATGCCATAGGCGAACACGAACTGGGTGAGAAGAAAACAATTTACGAGGGCTCACTTGATAACCTATACAAGAACGACTTTGGTCTCTTCATAGAATACAACAGACAGGACTGCCACTTGTTGGCAAAATTAGAGAAGAAGTTGAAATTCATAGAACTTGCCAATGAGATAGCACACCAAAACACTGTGTTGCTACAAACAACAATGGGTGCCGTTGCTGTAACAGAGCAGGCAATCGTGAATGAAGCACACAGACGTGGAATGCAGGTAATGGGTAGGAAATACAAGAAAGAGGGCGAAGAGAACCAACCGGCGGCAGGTGCATATGTGGCAACTCCACAAAAAGGTTTACAGGAATGGATAGGTTCCATCGACATCAACTCTCTGTACCCGAGTGTGATTAGAGCACTGAACATGGGTCCTGAGACGATAGTCGGACAGATCAGACCAGTAATCACATCAGCAGAGATCAACAGAGCCAAACACGCAAAAAAATCATTTGCGGCGGCGTGGGACAGTCAATTCGGCAGTTGGGAGTACCAAGCAGTTATGAACAAAGAGAAGGGCACCGAGATCATAGTGGACTGGGAAGACAAGACAAGTGTACGTATGAGTGCGGCACAACTGTATGACATAATTTTTGAAGGAAATAATAAATGGATGTTGAGTGCAAACGGCACAATATTCACATACGAGTACGAAGCAATCATTCCAGGACTGCTAAAACGTTGGTATGCGGAGAGACAAGAAATGCAACAGAAAATGCGTGACTGTGGAGACAACGAAATAGAAAGAGAGTATTGGGACAAAAGGCAACTCGTTAAAAAAATTAATCTAAACAGTTTATATGGAGCAATATTGAATCCTGGTTGCAGATTTTTTGACATACGTATAGGGCAATCTGTTACACTGACTGGAAGGTGTATTACAAAACACATGGCCAGCAAAGTAAACGAAATTGTTGCAGGAAAATATGACCACAAAGGTGAAAGTGTTGTGTATGGTGACACTGACTCTGTGTATTTTTCTGCTCACAAAACACTGACAAAAGAAATTGAATCTGGACAAGTTCCATGGACCAAGGAATCCGTCACTGCTTTGTATGATAAGATCGCCCAAGAAGTAAATGGTTCGTTCAAGGCTTTCATGACAAAAGCATTCCATACNCCAAGCACTAGAGGTGAAGTGATACGAGCAGGCAGAGAACTTGTGGCATCCAAAGGCCTGTTCATAACGAAGAAAAGGTATGCAGTTTTGTATTACGACAAAGAAGGTGAACGTGTTGATGTTGCAGGCAAAGAAGGAAAAATGAAAGCAATGGGACTTGATCTTAAACGTTCCGATACACCAGTGTTTGTTCAAGATTTCCTAAGCGAAATATTATACATGGTGCTAACAGGGAAAAATGAAAAAGACGTGCTGGAAAGAATCAGTGAATTTAGGTCTGAATTCAAATCAAGACCGGGTTGGGAAAAAGGATCTCCAAAACGTGCAAACAACATGACCAAATACACCGAAGAAGAAGAGAGAAAAGGTAGAGCAAACATGCCTGGACACGTAAGGGCCAGCATGAACTGGAACAAGTGCAGAGAGATGTATGGTGACAAATACAGTATGCCAATAACGGATGGCGCCAAGGTGATAGTGTGCAAACTTAAAAGCAATCCTCTGGGATATACAAGCATAGCATATCCTGTTGACGAGATGCGGATTCCGGAATGGTTCAAGGAACTGCCATTTGACAGCGAGGCAATGGAATCAACAATCCTAGATCAAAAGATCGACAATCTGATAGGTGTGCTAGATTGGGACGTGCAATCAACCGAAACCACAAACACATTCAACAAACTTTTTGAATTCTAAATATGAATACGTATTTTTTTGATTATGAGCCCGGGGACAGGGTTAGAAATCCAAAAGCACCAGAATGGGGCATTGGACAAGTCCAGTCCATAATCAAGAACCGTGTAACAGTAAATTTCGAAGACGCAGGGAAAAAAACTGTGGATGGAAGCGTGATTGATTTGGAAAGAATATAATGTTAAGCATAGAGGAAATAAAATTACTGATNGAGAAACTGGAACGGGTNAAAAAAGAAGACCTGCAGGAGTTGATTGACTCTAATCTAAGGATATTNAAAGATNTNGAGTTGGCTGTGGATGCCAACAACAAGGAAGTGATCGACAGGATCGACAAAACGCCCGAATGGTACAAGCGTGATCTCGATCAAAAAAAGGTCAAACCAACGGTCGATCCTATAGTGGAAAGATTTGTACAGAGTAAAATTTTCCAGTTCGCAAGGACCAACATATACAACAGCCTAGAGATAGGGCCTGGAAATGGTATGTTCTCAATGGACTTTAGATCGTGGAGACTTAACTACTTCCTGGATGTGCTTCTCGACAGAGAGAAAGTAATTAAGAAAAAATTTAATCCAAGGCACCACAAATACCTAAAGTTTTACACCACACGTAACACAGAGTGTTCAAATATACCGCAGAACAGTTGTAATTTTGTGTTTAGTTGGGACACTTTTGTTTTCTTCACACAACAGCACGTACAACAGTACCTACATGATATCAAAAGGGTACTGATACCTGGTGGATACTGCTTTATACAGTATGCTGACTGCCACTATGACCAAGAACTGGATCTTGCCAAGAGAGGTTATTGGAACTACAATACCAAGACAGCAATGGAAAAGATGATAAAAGAAGAAGGTTATGACGTAATAGAGATGAGCATGGTNAGACCAGGTGCCAGTTATGCAGTTTTCCAAAAACCTGGTAAACAAAATCCAGTGGTGTACAAAGTTTCTGAAATAACACTAGACTAAGATCTAAATATACTATACAATAAGACATTATGATAGACATCTTAAAAGACATCGTTAAGCACACGCATGGACTGGGATTTTTGGATCTTGTCAAAATCACTGGCAACAGTGATGAAACTGCTATTGATTCAATGGCAGAGGACAGGTCAGTAATCTTGCAAGGGTCTTTTCACAAACCACAAGCAGAAATGTCTGGTACGTTTGGNATGCCTCAGATGGGAAAGTTAGANATCCANNTGAAGTGTCCTGAGTACAAGGAGAAGGCAAAGATAACTGTGTTGTCCGGTGAGCGNAACGGAGCAACNGTTCCAACAGGTATACACTTTGANAATGAAAAGGGTGACTTCAAGAACGATTACAGATTTATGAATGCCGAGATTATCAACGAGAAACTTAAGACTGTGAAGTTTAAGGGAGTTAAGTGGGACGTTGAGATTGAGCCTACTGTGGCAAGTGTACAAAGATTCAACTTCCAGGCAACAGCAAACACAGAACACAATTCATTCGTTGTAAGAACGGAAGATGGGAACCTGATATTCACATTTGGTGATCAAGCATCACATGGTGGTGAGTTNNNNTTTGCAACTGATGTTAAGGGCACACTTAACAAAGGTTGGAGTTGGCCGGTAGGACAAGTATTACAGATCTTGAAACTATCTGACTCAGCGAAGGTCATGTTGCACTTCTCAAACGAGGGTGCCATGATGGTTTCGGTTGATTCAGGACTAGGCAAGTATCAATACATTATACCAGCACAGGCGCAGTAATGACTGAACAGAGTAGTAAGCAGGAACACTTAGGAGAGTTNAGNAGAGACTTTGCAGTTTTCCTGCCTGCTATTTCTAATTTTTACAACACATTCATCAGCAAACAGAGAGTCACACAAGGCAAACACATAGCCGAAGAGAGAATTCCAAAGACATTCGAAAACGGAGTGGAGTCATTGAACTTCATAAATCCGGACAAAGGAATGTTCACATATCCCACAGCACTTTACTCGGCAGGACACGCCTGTCTTGACATGGACAAGGTCAATGACAGAGATCATATGTTCGTAAACAGAGATAGAAAGTTCACCACAATCGTTGGAGACTCGGGTGGATACCAGATAGGCAAAGGTGTGATCAAATTTGATTGGAAGGACTTTGAGGGTAACAAGGCAAACAAAGTGAGATCAGATATTTTAAATTGGCTAGAATTGACAAGCGACTGGGCAATGACACTCGACGTACCCACTTGGGCGGCGGATGATCTAAACAGTCCAAAGACAGGATTGAAAAGTTTCCAGGACACACTGGATGGAACAATATACAACAACAAGTTCTTCCAAAAGAANAGACTAGGACAGACAAAATTACTAAACGTGTTNCAGGGTGATGACTGGAACACAGCACAGATATGGTATGATGCCGTGAAAGATTTTGAGTTCGAAGGTTGGGCAATGGGAGGCATCAACATGTGCGACATGGAAGTGATGCTGAAACGTCTGATTATAATGAGAGATGAAAAGAAACTGGACGGCAAAGACTGGATGCACGTACTAGGAACGTCACAGATGGATTGGGCATGTTATCTCACACAGGTACAAAGGCAAGTTAGGAAACATATCAATCCAAACTTNACAATAAGTTTTGANTCTGCGTCAGCATTCTTATCAACTGCAAACGGACTTGTTTACACACACAACTCTTTTGCTCCTGATAGATTCTCTTTTGTTATGGACAAGGCTCCGGATGACAAGGGTTTGAAAGGTTCTGATATACAATTTCCATTCGATAGTGGTGTTGGACGTAGATTGAAAATGAAAGACGTGTGTTGGTATGGCGAGAAGGATCTAAACAAGAATGGAAAAATTGGTGCCACTAGTTGGGACAGTTTCAGTTATGTGTTGATGATGGCCCACAATGTATACAACCAGATCAGGGCAATNCAGATAGCAAATGATTTAAATGACATCGAATCACTGAAGTATCGACCAGAAGTGAAACACTGGCGAAAAACAAAAGCATCTGACAAAACAGACGAACCAAGTATATACGTNCCAAGGAANATATTATATTTTAACACACTAGTGGAAGAAGTGTTCACTAGTGAAAAACCCATGCAGGTTATTAGCAACGCCTCAAGTTATCTCGCAGACATCAGAGGCAACAGATGGGCCAGAGCAACAGGCGGTGGGAAAGGCACAAACAATTTCAGTTCATTATTTGAATAGGAGGAACCCATGGCAGACAATTTTTGTGTGATGCCATTTATACACGCATTCATTACTCCGAATATAATTAGTCCATGTTGTGCGTATTCAAGTGATCTACGTTTTAACACAAAAGAACAATATTGGGAATCTGATCAATTAAAAGGCATCCAAAAAAATATGCTGGATAATACCAGAGACCCTGGTTGTGAGATNTGTTGGAAGAAAGAAGATAGAGGATACAGTAGCCTCAGACAACATAGCAATGAAATTTACAAACATCATGTCGAGCAGGTAAAAAAGAACAAAATTGCTGGTTGGCCTTTCTACATTGACTTGCGATTAGGTAATTTATGTAACCTAAAATGTAGGATGTGCATCAGTGAATGGAGCAGTCAAATTGCAGGCGAGATACTTGACAATCCAAATGAGGATTGGATAGACAAACCAACACAGAAAATAATTGAGTTGGACGATGATACTTGGAACATTTTACACAAATGGATACCTTACGTAAGGCGTGTTTTCATGACAGGTGGAGAACCTACTATCATACAGAAAAATTTAGAATACATAGATAAAATTGTATCATCTGGACACAGTAAAGATGTTGAATTAATATTCACAACAAATGCTACGAACATCAATAAAAAGTTCCGTGAAGTTGGTAGCCAATTTAAATCGGTATCATATAATGTGTCAATAGACGCTGTAGGCGATCTTGCCAAATACATAAGATATCCCAGTGACTGGAAAACAATTGAAAACAATCTAAAGTCACTAGGATCGGGGGTATCATTCAACACTACCATTCAGTGGCTCAACATGACCAGGCTAAATGAAGTNTTCNATTATATTGAAANCTGCGGAATTGANTTTGGTGGTGTTTGGTTNCAACTGGTAACNGATCCATCATACCTNGATCCTATGTTTGCACCACGTTTCATGAAAGAAAAATGTATAGCAGACATAGATAATTTCCTAAATAGACCATTCCTACAGCAGGAAAAATACCAAAATATTTTGTATGGAGAATTGAAAACAAGCCTACTACAGACAAAAGAGTTCTTGACTAAAAATATAGATAATGTAAAATATGTACAAGAGTTTTTGAAAAGAATGGAAATATTNGATAGACTACGTGGACAAAGACTATTTGATGCTTTACCAGAATTAAAACAACTAGGAGGAAAAAATGGCGACAGGCAAAGTCAATAAAAATAAAAAACTGAAAAAGTTGATAGATCATCACACTTATCTAAATAAGAAGGTGGCAGAACTTACTGAAGATAGGAAAAAAGACAGGAGTGATGAAAGTAAGGCACTGTTGATGAGACTCAAAAAAACCAAACTAGCCATAAAAGACTCCATAGCAAGAGCAAAGGCCAAGTTGACAAAATAATCGNGCANTAGTATAATAAAAGCATGGACAGAGATTACAAAACAGGCAGAAGTGATAGTGTAGGTGTGTTTTCAGGCTTTGAAGTAGAACACACTCCAGCATTGGGTAAAAAGACATTGTTTCTTGCACGAAATGACTTGTACTTTGATCAAATCGTTGAACTGGCAAAGAAAGTGAATGCTGAAGCAATATATTTTGGTGCAAACAGAACATTCATGCACAATATCGCAAACAC
>FUFK010064699.1_pt1 | contig 14163 bp, 20 predicted proteins | sample 1021851 | NCBI WGS metagenome assembly FUFK01 (sample SAMEA51879418, study PRJEB19060) | metagenome | reverse complement strand
GATGGCGCTGGGCGTCAAATAACTCTATCTTTGCACGAGTAGGCATGGACTATACAGAGGCAGCAAAATCTATTGCTATTTCTGGTGANCCAGGTTTTGCGTGGTTAGAAAACATGCAGCNNTACAGTAGAATGAAAGACCCTGCTGATTGGAAAGACAGACGTGTTGCAGGAGGTAATCCTTGTTTGGAACAATCGCTTGAGTCNTATGAGCTTTGTTGCTTAGTAGANACTTTTCCTGCAAAACATAATGATTATTGGGACTATCAACGTACACTTAAGTTCGCNTATTTATACGCGAAAGCGGTAACACTTATGGCAACACACTGGCCTGAAACTAATGATGTTATCAAACGAAATCGACGCATCGGCTGTTCTCAATCAGGTATTCAAGAAGCTATTCTTAAATTTGGTCGTCGTAAGTATTTAGATGAATACTGTGATAGGGCATACACATATATTCAATATGTTGATAGAAAATACTCAGAATGGATGGGTGTGCCTTTATCTCGAAAAACTACGTCAGTTAAACCTTCAGGCACAGTAAGTCTTGTTGCGGGGGCATTACCAGGGATTCATTATGCAGAAAACGATTCCTATTATCGAACAGTTCGACTTTCTGCAATTTCTCCGATGGTAAACATTCTCAAACAAGCAGGTTATCGAATAGAAGCCGCCGTATCTGACCCTGTTAGGACGGTCGTCGTCTACTTCCCTGTTGTGCATGAAACAGGCACTATTTCAAAACATGATGTTTCTATCTGGGAACAATTTGCTAATGCAGTAGATATGCAGCGATACTGGGCTGATAACCAAGTATCAATAACAATTACTTTTAAAGCGGGAGAGGCAGATCAAATTGCTCGTGCTCTTTCCTGTTTTGATTCTCAGCTTAAAGGTGTTTCGCTCTTACCTATTTCTGAACACGGGTATGCTCAAGCGCCTTANATTACTACAGGNCGTCAAGAGGTTGAANCNTATGCNAAAACTTTNAAACCTATAAACTTCAACCTACTTTCTGAAGAAGGAGAAAATGCTGATGCTAATAAATTCTGTGACTCGGATGGTTGTGAAATTTAATGCCTAAAGCTAAATACTCTCCATGCATCAAAGTTTGCACTTATGATGATGAGGGATACTGCCTCGGCTGTCAACGTACAGCCGAGGAGGTAAAGACTTGGAGAGACAGAACAGAAGAAGAACAGCTTTGGGGCATTGAGGTGCTTCGTGAACGTAAACTTTGGAGACTAGTTGACAGTGGAAATAAAAATATTACAACTTGATAAAGAACTACCATTACCAAACTACGAAACTTCAGGTTCAGCGGGTATGGACCTTTACGCAGCTAAAGACGATTGGATTACTCCAAGTAATATTACTGTAATTCCAACAGGGATTTGTATTAACTTGCCCGAAGGATATGAAGCTCAAATTAGACCTCGCTCTGGACTTGCGGCAAAACACGGTATTACCGTGGTAAACGCTCCTGGGACTATAGACTCTGATTATCGAGGAGAGATAAAAGTTATTTTATCAACTCTTGGAAAAGAAGAGTATGCAGTTCACAAGGGAGATCGAATAGCGCAAATGATTATCAAAAAAGTAGAACAGATCAGTTGGGTTACTGTTGAAACTGGGTTGGAGCTTGATAGTTCAGAGCGGGGCTCTGATGGTTTTGGTTCTACTGGTGTTTAAAATTAATACTTGCTAAAAGGAGTAAAAATGACTAAACTTAAAGCTATAGTTTGGACAAGAGATCGTTGTGATTATTGTGAAATGGCGAAAAAAGAATTAGAGTTAAGAGATTACGAAATAGAAGAAAGAAACATTTGGGGTGACTGGCATAAAGATGATTTGTTAAAGGTTGTCCCCGAAGCAAAAACTGTTCCACAAATATTTATCAGAGATAAACACATTGGAGGNTATAACGACTTAATGACATATTTTGAAGAAACTACAAGTAANTACGGTCATTAATGGCTAACGGTAACGGTAAACATTTAAAAAGAGTTAGAATTGATGACCTTCTAACCTTCTCGCCCATAACAAAAAATCAAGAAAAAACCTTTAAATCTTTTAAAGGTGGACAAAATTTAATACTTCATGGTATTGCAGGAACAGGCAANACATTNATGTCANTATACTTGGCATTAGAAGAAGTATTAGATAAAAGCNCNGTNGTNAATGANATTTTTATCGTTAGAAGTGTTGTATCAACCCGTGACATTGGTTTTTTACCGGGTGATGAACAAGAAAAAGTATCTATATATGAAGCTCCCTACAGATCAATCTGTGGGGAGTTTTTTAATGTTAGAGATGCTTATGACTCATTAAAATCACAAGGCACAATAAAATTTATGTCTACTTCGTTTATTAGGGGCATAACAATAAATGATTCCATAGTGATTGTGGATGAATGTCAAAACTTGAATTTTCATGAACTTGATAGTATAATTACACGAGTTGGTCGAAACAGTCGTATAATTTTTTGTGGAGACTACACTCAGACAGACTTAACTAAAGAAAATGATAAGAAAGGTATACTTAGGTTTATGGAAATCATTACACACATAAAAGAGTTTGAAACTATTGAGTTTGACATTGATGACATTGTAAGAAGTGATTTTTTACGATCTTACATAATCGCTAAGTATAAACTTGGATTAGATGGCTAATAAGTCCAAAATTAAAGGGTCAGCTTACGAAGCTAAAATTAAAAGATACTTAAATTCACATTTTGACATTGAATTTGAAAGAATGCCTTTAAGTGGCTCTATAGAGTATCTTAAAGGAGACCTTTGGACTCCTCATGATACTGCTGCGTGGCCTTATTGTATTGAATGTAAACACTATAAAGACATTCAATGGAATAATCTTTTAACTGCAAAAACTACGGATTTATTAAATTTTTGGAGACAAGCTGTAAGAGAGGCTGAAGTGATGAGAAAAGAGCCTCTTTTAATTTTCAGATGGAATCGCTCTAAAGATTTTGTNGGGTGGAGTGATGATGTNNAGGTAGATCATTATGTNGAAATNAAATCGTTTGGNTGTCACTTNAAAGTCACACANCTTGATGATTGGGTAAAAGCTGTTAAAGANCAAAAGAATCTCTAATGTCAGAGTTAGTTAAAGTATCAACAGTTANTAAAAATACTTTTGATTTAGAAATTGATTATCTTTTAACTTTTAGATGCAATTATGATTGTTCATACTGTATTTCTCATGACGTAAACCATCCTTCTCTACAACTCTCTTCGGATGAAATTATTAACGCATTAACTTTTATTTTTAAACAATATTCTAATAAAAAAATTAAACTCCGCATATTAGGAGGTGAGCCTTTTGTTTATAAACATTTTATAAACTTAGTTAATGAATTATCAAATAATGATTTTTTACAAATAGTTATTATTACTAATTTATCTGTAGCCGAAAAAACATTAGAAAAGCTTAAAGAATCTGAAAATATTATTATATCAGCCTCGTACCATCCAGAATACTCTAACAATAAAGATTTTGTGACTAAAATAAAATATTTACAAAATAAAGGTTTTAAAACCTATTGTTCAGTTAGTATTCACCCTGATGAAAAATATTTAAAAAGTTCTCTTTACGTTCTTGAAAATCTTACAGGAAACATAATCCCAAATTACTTATCATCTATGACAGAATCAAACGTAAACATTTTTGGAAAGTCTTATGATTACACTGAAAAAATAAAAACAGCTATTAAAAAATATGATAATAAAGTGCCTAGGTACTATTTCAATTATGAGTATACAGATAGAACAAACAAAATTTTTTCAATCTCTGATATAACAATTAATAATAGAGACAATTTTAAAGGATTACTCTGTAAAGCAGGACATGATAAATTACACATCAATGAGAGAGGCGATATATTTCCAGCAGCATGTTTTTTAAATACTCGGGTTATATTAGGCAATATGTTCAAAAATACTTTTAAGAAACCAACAAATTATGTAACTTGTCCTTTCACCTCATGTAAATGTACAACTGATTTGACATTGACTAAATTTAAAAATGACAAATTAGTTGCTTAAACGTCTTCTGTGCTATATAATACTTATAATACAGGAGTAAAACATGAACACAAAATCTTGGAATGACCTTGCTGAATTGTCTATGACCGTAGATAGTTCTTATAATAATCTATTACTTATTGACGCAAACAATGTAGCCTATCGCTGGCTACAAAGAATCAACTATAATAACTTTGCCGCTGACTATCAACGCACCGTTCAAAGTTTATCAAAAAGTTATGAAGCATGTAGAACGATAGTTTGTTTTGACTTTGGTAGAAGTTATTATCGTATGAACATGTACGATCAATACAAACAAAACAGAAAAAAACCAAGGGAAGAAGATGAAGCAAAAAAGTATGAAGAGTTCTTTGCTGTCTTAAATGATCTTCCTGACTCTCTTAACGAAGAAGTGCTAAAGTTTAGGGGTATTGAGGCAGATGACATAATTGCGTATCTTGTTAAGAATATTTCTCAAAACTATGACCACACTTGGGTTGTTTCTTCAGATAGAGACTTGTATCAACTCATCGACGATAAGGTAAGCATTTTTAACTTATTCTCAAGAAAAGAAATTACTAAACAAACTCTAAGAGAAAACTTTGATTTATCTCCAACAGAGTATCTTTTGTCACGAATAATTGAAGGGGATAAAAGTGACAACATAATCGGTGTTGAGGGGATAGGACCAAAAAGAGCGCAAGGTCTTGCTAAAGAACATAAAACTTTTGAAACATTACTAAATGCTTTTCCGATAAAAGGTCGTGCCAAATACATTCAAAATTTAAATTCAAGTCGTGACCTTCTTAAAAGAAACGAAAAACTTATAAATCTTAAAAAATACAATGAAGATGCAATTGTGAGCGGAAAATACGGTGAGGAACCTTTAGATGTTCTATCAAAGTTGTAATTTAAAATACGAAATAAGTTCTAATGCTCAAGATTTAGAGAAAATGTTAGGAACATCTTGGATGTTATCCTCTGAATTACCTTTTGATCCTTACATAAAACTTCGTGCTTGCATTCACAAAAATGAAAGTATTAAAAAAAATTCAACCGTATATTGTCCTACAGGAATTTACATTGAATTACCCTCTCCAAATTTTAGAGCAGAAGTAACAACTCTATCTGATTTAGCGTATGAAAAAAATCTAGTAGTGCTTGATAGCCCCTCTATTTATGATTATACACATCGTAATGAAATTTATGTGATGCTAAGGAATTTGGGGGATGAAGAAATGTTCTTATTTCCAGGTGAATTTATAGCCGCGCTTTCTGTAAAACGAGTTGAGATTACAACTTTACAACCAATTTATCAAGTTGAGCCTAGCGGCTATTCCTTTGGTTCTCAAAAGTGGATACAAAAATTAAAAGATGTTGAAAAAACAGAGCAAGAATCAACAGAATACTCTCGCTCAGACATTAAAAAATACTTGGACGCATAATATGAACGTAAAATTGATTTCCTATTCTCAACCAACTAATTCAAAAGCTTTTGATACTGGTTGGAGAACTCTAGAGGACGTAGTTGCCTACTGTGCAAGAGTATCAAATCCGTCTAATCAGAACAATACTGAAACGAGTAAAAAACTATTACAGTATTTAATTAAACATGGACACTGGTCTCCTTTTGAAATGGTTTCTATTTGTTTAGAAATAGAAACTACAAGAGATATCGCTAGGCAAATTCTCCGCCACAGATCATTTTCTTTTCAAGAATTTAGTCAAAGGTATGCTGATCCTACAAAAGAATTAGGCTTTGTTACGAGAGAGGCTCGATTACAAGATCCAAAAAATAGACAAAACTCAATTGAAATGGCTGATGATAATGAAGTTATAAATGAGTTCTATGCTATTCAAGCTAAAGTTTTACGAGCATCAAAAGATGCTTATGAATGGGCGATTAAAAATTCAATAGCGAAAGAGCAAGCACGCTCTGTATTACCAGAGGGATTAACAGAATCTCGTATGTACATGAATGGTACATTAAGGTCTTGGATACATTACATTGAGCTTAGATCAGGTCATGGAACACAAAAAGAACATATGGAAATTGCACATGCTTGTGCTAACGCTATTAAACCTATCTTCCCGATGATACTTGATTTTGTTAATACATGATAGTTTTTTTAACACAATATTATCGTGGTCTTGGTCACTGCATGAGAACCAAGTTTATTGCGGAAGAGGTAGCAAAGACACACGATGTTCTCGTTGTTGACCAACTTTTTGACCCACCAATTTCTTACGATGGTTGTGAAAGAATTTCGTTTTTAAAGGCATACATTCCAAGTGACATAAAAAACATTTTTAATTTCATAATGAGTAAAGAACTTGTGTTGCTCCGTAAGAAAGAATGGATTAAGATTCTTGATACAAAGCCCGTTAAGTTGGTTGTATGCGAAGGATTCCCATTTTGCAGGCATCAATTTTCTCACGAATACTTTTCATTTTTTGAAGAAGCAAAAAAACGTGGGATAAAACTTATAATTAGTGCAAGGGATTTTCCTTGGGATGAGCCACATCAAGACTCTTTACAAGACTGGGTAGCGTATACACAAAATATAGTGTGTAAGTATTATGCTGAAAAAGTGTTAATTCATGGTGATCCAAAATACTTACCTCTTGTATCTGATAGAGTAAGAATGAATAACCCATCAGAGGTTATTAAACACTTAGAGGATAAAATTACCTATACAGGTTATGTTTGTAATGAAAAAATTAAACCACACAAAAGGGAAAATAATAATATAATTGTTAGCACAGGATTGAATAAAGAAGAGGGCATGTTAGTATTTAGAGAGATTACTAAAATTGCTTCCAAGTTTCCTGATTATAAGTTTATAATGCCTATAGCTAATCGTTATCTTAAAAACATTAAAGCAAAAACTAAAGATAACATTGTTATGGTTCCCTACATCAAAGACATGTATAAAATTCTAAATTCTTGCTCTTTGTACATAACGTATGGAGGTTATAATTCTACGATGGAAATTTTAAAAAGTAGAATCCCTTCCATAATCATTCCAAGAACTGATGGACAAAAAATGGAGCAATTTGTTCGGTGTTACACACTTGAACCATTTAATTTTTTTAAAGTTATCTCAAAATCTGAATTTAAAACACTGCCTACTATAATTAAATATTGTCTTAGTTCTAAAGAATTTCCAACTAAAAATTCAATTGACCTAAATGGAGTAATAAAATCATACGATGCAATCACAGAAATTTACTTTAAATGATATTAAAATTGAAGAAAAAGGCTGGAAAGAATTAATTTTACTTAATGAGCTTACACTTTTACAACGATTTTCTCAATCTGGTCTCGGTAATGCATACTTAGAGGCTGAAAATAATGCGTGGATAGTAAAAACTTTAGTAGATAAAAAACAAAGATACAAATTTAAAACGTGCAACTCAATTGTTTTAGTGGGTTGTGGTCTTTATCCTTATAGTATGTATGATCTACATAAACAATACCCACACATTAAGCAAATAGGATTAGAAATTGATAAAAAAAGAGCTGCAATAGCGAGAAAGCTTACTAAAGTGTCACCCGCAGAAGATGCTATAAAAATAATTACAATAGACGGGATGGATTTTGATTATTCTTGGATGACACAAGAAGATTTTGTTTTCATAAGTGTGGACGTAAATGGAGAACACATTTTTAAAAAGGTTTTAGAAACAAGTAAGGCGCAACCACTAGTGTGTGCGCCTTACAAAAATTCTTGGATTAAGAATTTAGCTATCGTACTTTCCGAGACTTAGGTTTTTTCTTTTTTCTTGGTTTAAGCACCTTAATAGCTTTTTTACTTTTTTTATTGTAACGAGGTGATCTTTGAAACGCCTCTGGAACAATCATTCTTTAAATTTAACCTTTGGTCCTTTAACTGTGGTAACAGTTTGCAAATTTACATCTTTAACTTCGGTAACAGTAATTTCGTGACCAGAGCGATAATATTCTAAAGTTTTTTCCTTAACTTTAGGATCATACTCCTCGCGTAAGCCGTAGCGATTGTCTCCAATCGCTCCAACTTTTCCTTCACCTTTACCAGAGCCAAATGAAGTTCTTTTCATAATTACCTCTTCACGTTGTTGCTAAAAGCACCGTTAGAGCCTGAAGCACCAAAAGGTTTCATAGGACCATATACAGTTCCACCCATACCGCCATCAACGTTTTCTTCGCTTGCTGAATAAACTTTATTGACACCAGCGTTAGGACCACCAGACACTGTATTATTTGGTTGTTTTGCATTCTGAGTTGCAGATGTAATCGGCCCGTCATCAATCAATCCAGGTGCATCTAACAACGTCATGTTTGCGTTAGTCGGACCTGCAGGGCGGGGATCACTAGACCCAGTAAATGATGTGCGTTGAGTGCCGCTTGCAGACGATTTTGGATAATTTTTACCGTCTTTGATATATTTATACTCTTCTGCAGAGCCTGACACTGTTTTACTAATCATTGCCATATCAATTCTCCTTATATAAAATTACGAAATAAGTCCGACAACAGTTTCTGTCATGTTACCTGCGTTAGCAGCNGCAGAAACGGAAGCACGAACAGTGGCCGTCGGAGTTCCACCAGCGGCAATAGCACTCGCATAATTGTTAGCGCCAGTAAATGTGCAATGCTCAATCGTTGTAGCAACGTTGATTAGCATTCCCGCATCAGAAGCAACCGTACAATGACGTAGTGTGAGTGAACCTGAGTTATTGTGAGCAACAACACCATAACCGGCACCAATGTTTGAACCAAGTGTGCAGTGNTCAAGAACAACTACAGAGGCTGCATCAGCGGTAGCAACACCAGCATTAGAATCGAGAACACCAGTCGTNACAGCACCATTAGCTAANGCTAAAGCAGCTGCGCGACAGGGGCCAGATGTACCGTCAANAATACANTCNACAACNTTAACAGTTGAAGCAGTATTACCAACAATCAAACCAGCGGCACGGATTGATACATTGCGAATCTCGACGTTTGCACCGCCGGGACCGTCAGAAGGAATTGAGAAGCCGTTGAAAACAACGTCTTTGTTTCCGCCAAAACCTTCAATCGTAACGTTAGCTACGTTAGCGGTACGCGGATCACTATACTCTCCAGGATACACCAAAATCGTATCTCCGTCTTTAAGCATAGTTGTAGGAATGTGTTCGACAGCCTTGAACTGAGCATCATCAGTAAGTTCTGGGCTGACGCGATGAACTTGTTTATTCGCCATAACTTTCTCCTTTAAAGTGTATTATCAATAAGATTTCGGAAATATCCTTGAACTCTTACGTTAATATGAATAGTTTCGCAAAAAATACATGAAGTGTCAAAAATTTATTTTTTTGCGTTAAGTTTTGCTACTTACTTTTTCTTTTAGATTTCTTTTTAGTTTTCCCTGCATTGCTTAATGCAATAGCAACTGCTTGTTTTTGGGATCTACCTTCTTTTTTAAGCTTGCTTATATTAGCACTAATTGTCTTCTGACTTGTTCCACGTTTAAGAGGCATTATTTTGCTCTCTAGCTTGTAAAACTGAAGGAGGTAGCATTTCAGAATTATCAACAGGGACAACATCAATGTCATCATCCCTAAAAACTAACAAAGAGGAAGAAGATTCTTCTGCATCTACTGTAGCTCCTTCGTTAGTTTCATACACAATGTAGTCTCTTAAAGAATTTAAATACGCAGAAGAAACTGCTAATTTATTAGTCCACCAAGAGGGTAAATTGTCCTCATTGTTTTTTGACATTAATGAATTATACATGTCAACTACATCTTCTTGGATTTTCATCATTTGTCTTTTTGCAGACGCAACGTCTGTATGCCCATCTTTAACTACTAACTGAAACTCCTCATGTTTTTCATCTTTCATACTTTTTACAGAACCCATTTCATTTAATCCGTCCTCCCACCAAGTTATTTTTGGGACTAATTTGTTATCGTCTATTATGCTCAGTAATCGTTTATCATATTCCTCTCGAGTGGGAGGAGAAACACCATTAACAGCATCAATCACAAACTGAACGGTTGCTGCTGCAATAGATAAACTAGCACATTTACCAGTTACTAATTGATTTAACTCATCAATCATAATTGTCGGTGAAGCCATTTTAAGAGCACCAACCATGCCTTTTGGTACAGGAAAATACATACTTCCTTCAACATAAATTTTTGCAGGATAAGGGTGCAATTTATTAGTGTTGGAATCTACAACACGAACCATGTCAAAACCATCAATATCTTTAAAAGTTACGGAATATGCCTCGTTAGTCATTGGGCACTTTTCTATGTAAGAAGGTCTGCCAAACTTATCTATAAGTTTAAGCACAAAATCTTTTGGCCCATCATATTTCCAATTACCAATATCAATGTCGTCTTCAGTATCAACATGTTCCATTTTAGTTTCCTAACTGATTAAAGGCATCAAAGTATGTTTTTTCGCCAGTATTTAGGTCTTCCTCTATTTTTTCTCTGCTTGATAATAGTTTACCGCATTGAGATTTACAAAGAGGGAAAGCTCTCTCATATCCTTGTAAGTACAAATTTAATTTATCCCAATAATTATAGCTAATTATTTTCTGGATGGGAACCTCAAATCCATTAAATTTATGTTCAAAGTCGGGAGGATAATAAAAACGAGAATTATCTTTATCATANTAATGNCCTCCAGTCCAACAACATCTAAAAACTAAACCTTCGGGAGAGATATACCATTTATCCCAATCTTCCCACACACAATGTATTTTTTTCTCTGCTTCAGCATATTTGTTAGTCTTTTTTGCGTGAACAAATTTTCCAGAAGTAGGACGCCCAAACTCACGTGACGTTTTTACAGTAGAAAAAGTAGAAAAACCATGCTTAATTGCTAACTCTTTTGCTTCCGCAACTTGATGCTTATTATGCTCAAAGACAATGTATTTCCAATGAACTTGCGGGTTTTTAGTTGTTATCACAGACAAAGCATTTTCAAAAACTTTATCGAATTTAGTATTAATTCTATAAATGTGATGAGTGTCAGATAACCCATCTAAATCAAAATTTATAATGTCAAAACGATTTAAAATGTTACCTACATCTTTCCAATAATTAGAATCGTGAACACCACCGTTTGTATGAATGTTTACCTTTACATCGTGTTGCTTTATGTATGATAAAATTTCTCTAAATTCACGATTCATTATAGAATCGCCAAAATTACCGTTTAACACTAGCCATTCTAAACTATTTAAAAGCTCTGAATTAAAAAGTTGTTTAAAACGTTCTAATGAAATAGTATATTTTTTGTCATTTAAATCAATTCTTAAAGGTTTAATTCTATGACAAGCAGGACACTTAGCATTACATCTAAATGTTAATTCAGTCGTTAATTGTCTAATTTTTCTCATTAAGCTTTTAACGCTGTTATAATCACCGTTGAGCCTACAGGTATTGATGGTGCTGTAAACTTAATTGAAGCGTGAGCTGCTACTGCATTCATAATAAAATCATTGTTTGCTGCAAAAGTTCCTGAAGGTACATCTTTTTGCTGAACAACGCCGTCTAATGAAACTAATGTTATATTCGCTAACCCGTCTCCTGGCATCGCAGCTCCAATGAAAAATGTATTAGCCGTTGAGCCAGCAGCTTGAACATTAGAATTTGCATGTGTTTTTAAAAGGGTGCCACCTCCTGTAATAGCAGCGACATTGTCTTGAACTATATCAACATTTGCCGTTGTTGCGTTTAGATTTGCATTTAATCTTGCAAAAGTTATAAAGTCATTTGATGCTGAATCAGTGGTTGCTATTTTAGAATCAAGCTGTGTCTGAATCGCACCTGAAACACCATCTAGGTGTCCTAATTCAGTAGCCGTAACATCGCTTACTGCAATTTTACCACTTCCATCAGAAGCTAAAGCCCGTGAAGCTGTTAAATTTGTTGCAAATACTGTGCTTACTGCACCAGACCGATTGTCTGCAATCATTGTAGCTAAGTCTGCACCCGCTAATTTAATAGTTTCAGCAAATGCATTTGATAAAGTTAAATTAGCATCAGGGTTATTGGGAGCAATAGATGTATTAGAAAATGGATCTCTTGTTTCTGAAAGCCTAAATCCGGTAATTGACTGATCATAGTAAAGAGCTGCGTTACCCGCACTACCACGATTAAAAAAGATACCAGAATCTAATGATGTAGCAGAGTCAAAAGGTTGACTATTAGCTAATGCCATAAAGTTATCTTGAATTACTAAATTTTCTGTATTAACGGTGGTGGTATCGCCTAAAACTGTTAAATTACCTGTAACACTTANATCNTCANCNANAGTNANTTTACCGTCTGCAGCTAATGTNANTGCTGCAGCCGTTGTAACCGTGCCTATTTGACCTCCATCAGCAATTGTTATACCACCAGAGTGAGTGCTTCTATCACTAAAAGTTACTCCCCCAGCAGCAGCAATTGTTATTGCAGCAGGATCAGTAGCAGTGCCAATAGTTCCTCCATCTTTAATTTTAATATCATCTTTAAAAGTAACAATACCACCACTACTAATCTGCATAGCATCAGTAGCGCCAGCACTCCCTATGTTACCGTCATTAGGAACTAATAAACCAGCATCAGTAGATAAGGTGACACTGGTAGCAGTAAGCGCCCCTGTATTAGCTGTGCCACGAACATCTAATCTGAAAGCGGTGGTAGGATCATGAGTCCCAATTACTACATTACCGCCTTTGTCGTTGTGCCTTAGAAAAATATTAGCAGTGGTGCCAAGAGTAAGAGTATTAATTGCAGGATCTACGTTACTTATGCCTAGAGCTGAACGACTTTTATCAAAAAAGTATTTACCAGAACCAATGTTTAGATCTGTAGTTGAGTCTGTAATTGCTACAACATTAGCTTGGGTAGCGTCAACATTAGCTTTAACAGAGTTAACATTCGCTGTTAAATTGTTATTAACACGAACGATTTCGTCACTAGTGGGACCACTTGTTCCAACGTTTGCCGATAGTTTATCTGCTGAAATTGCCCCTGTTGCAATCATAGCACNAGTAATTGCCGCATTACCAATTTTATCTGTGGTAATTGCGTTATCTTCTATAACTGTTCCAGTAATTCGTGTTAATGCCATTTTTATTCCTTTTAGGAATTAGATTCTTTGTCTGCTTCCTCTTCTAATTCATCAAAAAATTCAGCAAGAAAATCTTTTTGTTCTAAAGGTTCATCTTCTTCCTCAAAAAATTGTTTAATAAAATCTTCAACTTGCTCATCTACTGAGGGTGGTTTTAAAAGTTCATCCCATAATTCATCAATACATGCTTTTTTTACTGTTTCGACACAAAAGATAATTTCATCCTCAGATAAAGGAACAATTGTATTGTTTATATCTTTTTTCTCAGTAATTACAAAGTCACCTCTTTGTTCATAATAAATGTTTGTAATCGTGCCCTTGACCATACGAGGTATGTCAGGGACTTCTTCTGCTATTTTTTCAATCGGAAATGACCTCTGTAATAAGGGGCCTTTCCCTTCTTCCGTAATCTCTCTATATTGACAGAAAACACTATTATTTGTCAATTCATCAATTTCAAATTTTATATATTCCATTTTTTCCTCTATGTTTTAATAATGTAGTTTATACACAACGATGGTACTGTTGCTGTGTGAGTATGCCCCCCTGCTGTTACTCCTGTTGCAACTGTAACAGTTGAAGAGTCTTTAGCAGACTGTGCAACTGATGTAGTCGCCACAGTAAGAGCGGCAGAACCTGAATCAGTAGTAAGTTTAGATGATGCTGCCATTGAGCCTTGTGCCGCAGCAACTGTTCCGTTATTTGTTCCTTTACCTAGAGCAACTCTGTCTTTAAAGTCTGGAACATTAAATGTCGTTGAACCGTCCCCTGTTCCATAATCCGTACCGATTAAAGCAAATAAACCTGCAAAAGTAGTTCTTGAAACTGCTGTTCCGTCTGCTATCACCCAACCAGTAGGAGCTGTCACCTCTGGCCATACTATAATAGATCCAACAGGTATCAACGGCGCAACTTCATTACCTGCTGCGGTAGTTGATGTTGCTCCTTTAGTTGATTGTAAAATAACGTTTGCAGCAAAAGGAACAAGATTAGACTGTGTTTTATCAACAACTCTAAA
>FUFK010041074.1_pt1 | contig 14163 bp, 16 predicted proteins | sample 1021851 | NCBI WGS metagenome assembly FUFK01 (sample SAMEA51879418, study PRJEB19060) | metagenome | reverse complement strand
TTTAAAATGTTCGCTGCTTTTACTTGCTTTGTGTATGCCATTGAACGTGCCAATGATTTTGTGTAACGAGCCGATAAAGTATCGTACAAGTTGTCTTCGACAGCTTCCTCAGTCAAACTGAATGCTAATGCAACAGTTTCGTGAGTATATCTAGCAGTGAAAGATTCTTGTGCAGTGTCAAATTGAACTGCTGCACCTTCTTGCTTTACAGCTGCTTCGCCAAATCCAACTAACATTACTTCTTCTTCAAAAGCTCTGTCACTTGTTTCATTGTCAAAAATTTCCGCATGCTCGTTCTCATAACGAGAATACTCCATACCGAACAAGGCGTTTAGGCCAGGTTCTAGCTCTTTCGCTAATTGGGCTCTATTAATCGCCATAATAACCTCCTATACGCCAGCTGTTCCAGTGCTAGAGCCTAATTGATGGTTATTGATCTTCACAACAAATACACTGTTGTTCCCTGCTGCTGCAGTGGAAATTGTATTGCTTGGAGTTTCATAACCAGCAACGATTCTAACCTGAAGGGTCGCTGTTGTTGTTGCTGAACTGGAATCTATTTCTACTCCAGATAGACCCGTAGTGGTACTACCAGAGCCNAAAANGAGATTCGCNTTTTCGTTNATGTTTGCGCCAGACAAACTTGAAGNANCNGAATCTTGCTGTGCAACAAANAGTTGATCAGGNTCATCTGCTACGAAAGCAATCGCATCACCAGGTGATAACGATGCTGGGAAGTAATTTNTAAACGTCGGTTTGCTTGTAGTTGGNTCTGTATAAAAACATCCCATAAANACTCCNCATGATGCATCACCAGCAGTAGCTACTTCAACNGTNCCGTCATTTTTATATTTAACGGGGTCGCCAGTGAAGATCGCAGTACTTTGGTTATCAGCAATAGAGTATTTAGTCGTTCCAGTTGTCCCACCTGGAGCCGAACCTACTTTAGCAATTGGACGTAAACCGAAAGCGGCATCTATATTAGCCATATCAGTCTCCTTTTACTTTATTCAGAGACTAAAATCTTACTCATTAAGACTTTTTGCCTCCAAAAGTTACTCTGCTTTGCCTTTCCTGATGGATAGGCATGCTTGGATGCTCGTCTTTGTGCAGGTCATTTTCAATAGCTTCTGTCTTTTGATTAGTAAGATTTCTAAAATATTCATCTCGGTCCTCTTTCACCTCAATTGGACAACGCATTAAAGCCAACCCACCGATGCCAATTACACCTTTGTACTTGCCGTCAGCGATAGAAGGTAAATCCATTCTATCAGGATATTCATCTGATTTTACAAACTCATACCCACTTCGTAGCCTACCAATAACATTTTTTTCATCGGCCATGCCACGATACTCAAGTCTAACCCACCGATGGTGAAAACCTTCTGGTGGTTCAGGTGCTTCTAAATTTGACGGAGGAACCCATCCCCTCGGTCGAGCGTCCTTTTCACGGGTTTCTTGTTTGCGTGATAGGTTTTTTATTCCTTTAGTACTCATATTAAGCCTCCTTCACGTGTTTTGCGTACTCTTCAAGTGGCACACCAAGTTTTTTTGCAATAGCTACCTGTGAGGGTGTGAGTTTCACAGTGCGGCGCCCTGACGGCGATTTTCTTACAACTCCAGCAACTTTTTGCTTCGGTCGATTTACATCCCCTCCATCTTTAAATTTATGGGGAAACTCTTTTCGGATTCTCCGATCAATCTCAGTATAGTATTCATCGTCTCTTGCGTCAATACCTTCTGTTATAAGTTGATTATGAATATCATAAGCTGTGTAGGTCATAGCATTATCAGTTCCAAACCATTCGTTCTTCTCGGCCCACGCAACAGCTTTTGGATCGGGCGTTTTAGGTTGTTGATCTTGAGGCTGATTATTAATTATTTCCTCTACCTCTTGTTTTGGAGCTTCTGCTATTTGATTTTTTCTTTGAACAGCTTTTGCTTTTGATACCTTTAATCGTTCATCTTCTATTGTTAAACGAGCTATTTCCTGTTGAGCAGCAACTTGTTTTTCTACATCTTGTGCATTCATAGCTGCTTCAAGTGCCCTTTTAGCAAACTCTCTTTGATTAACTAAAGCTTTTTCTCTTTCAACAAGCATACTATCATTCTGAATTACACTGGTTGATTTTAACTTATCAGATTCTTCTTTTACTTTTTTTGCATAGTCAACAGCTGCTTGTTCTCTTCTTTCAGCCTCACGCATTTTTTTTGTAAGTTTGTCAATACGTCTTTTTACTGAAGCAGAATATTCTTCAAGCTCTTCTTCCTTTGATTCTTGTTTAGGTTCTTCTTGTTGAACCTCTTCAACTTGAACTTCAGGTTCGGCAGTTTGCTGCTCTACTTTTTCTTCCTTCTTTTCGTCTTCTTTTAACTCCACTTCGACAGGATCACCAGAGGTATCTATCGGGACCATTTTGTCATTTTGTGTTTGTTCTTGCATAGAGTTCTCCATGTTTATAAAATGTTAGCTGGCAATATGTCTCTTGGATCATCAACGACAGCCAGTATTTCATCTTCGTTAACTATCCGTAGCTCGCCACCATCAATCTTTACTCGAGATCCAGCATAGCGAGTTATTATAACCCAATCACCCTCTTTACACCAAGGACCATCAGGGTATCTCTCTTTATCTGTATAGCACAAAGAACCTGTCTTTAATACTTTACANATATTTGTTGTTATTTGTGATTCNTNAATTGTNTCATCNGTTAGATGAATNCCNCCTTTTGTTTTNNNTTNTAANTTTAAAGGAAATAAAACTATTCTCCAGCCTACTGGTTTTGGAACTTTTTCTAATTCGTTTTTCTTTTTCTCTGCCTCTGCACCATCCCATACGTGTTTTGGCACGATTAATTTAGGTTTAGTCTTCATCATCTCGCTCCATTTTTCTTAGCAGGTCAAGGAGTTCCTGTTCTGCTTCTCTAAGACCGTGAAGTTTACCAGTCAAATACTGATATTGATCCCAATCTTTTACACCACTATATATAGCTTCTTTTACAGTGTTTTGTCTATCTTTTAGTTGGTTTTTAAAATAAGTAAATAAATTCTCTAAGCGCATGATTTCATTTGATCCGATAATTTTTTACAACGATTTGGAGTTTGACGATTCCATTTCGAATCCAACATCTCCAGACTCGCGCCGTTAAAATCTCGGTTCTGCAGGCATTTCCACATATTACGGAACTTGGACACGCCTGTAGGTCCAAGCTGAAACACCATCTCCGTTAGAGTGTGCTGTGCAGTCGTTGGTAAATCAGTGACACCGTGGTTTTCCATAAGTGTTCTAGCTTTACCAATTGCATTGTTTAAATCTTTATCAAATACTTCTTGTAGTTCTTCTTTTGTATAAGTTTTGCCTTCTTCAAAATTATCATCAGGGGTAACTTTATGGCCCCAGCCTATCGTAGCGAATCCTTCGGTGTCCATGTATACGTGATCTTTAAAGCCCTCGGATAATTTTACTGAACCAGCTAATTCGTCGTATGTCATTTCTTTTTCTTCTTAACTAAACCGCCTCTTTTATTTTTTTCAAGAGCTATTTTTTTTGAAACAACGTCGTAATCTTTTCCTTGTTTATATCCCGCCAAGCGTAATTGATTTAATTTTGCATCAGTTGCAGGCATTAAAGATTTTGGTTGTAAGGATCCTTTAAACTTAATGTATTTTACCATTATTTAGCAATCCCTTTCGCCTTCTCAAAGGAGCGCATACCCGCGACGCCGAGCATTGAAGTGACTATGGCTAGTAAGGGCCCAGTCTCTATAGCAGGCGGTACAATATCCATACCTGAGAATTTTGCATACCATTCAATACATGGCGATAATATAAAAGCAAAAAATAAGGCAAGGGCTCCGCACCAGCCGATCGCAGGTCGCCAGCCAGCAACGAATACGCTGCGATGGCTGGCTTCCTTTGCATTAACATCTAATTGTTTTTCTGCAAGCTTTTGTTGTAAGCGTTGCATAAGAATCTTTTTATCTAATTTTTCTTCCTCACTCGTATGAAGTTCATCGACAACTTTTGAAATGGTTGCTAAGGCTCCGCCTTTTCCACCACCAAGTAAACCGCCGAGTAGGTTAAGCACTATGCTGCTCCGCCTGTCATCCAGCTAATTATCCAGAGAACAACGATAGCTACTATAGCCGCCTTGATCCAGTCCTTCATTTTCCAGTCTGACCATTCTTTGATATGTGACCAGAGATCTTTCAGTAGATTCATACTACCTCCTTGTTTAAGTGGGGGATTATACTATTTTACGCCTTTGAAAGCTACCTTTTTAATTTGAGCCTTGCTTGTCTGCCCTTGTGGTCCACTTCCTTTGTTTTGTTTTACAACAAAAGGAGAGTAAACAATAGCAGCGTCAGAAGCATCTTTTCTATTAGGAAAAGGATTTTTGTGAGGTACTTCAGTCATTTTTGCGTTTTTAAACTTCATGATCTTGCCTTTCCATAGCCACGTTGAGCCAGTCTACCTGCTAGACCACCTTGTTTCATGCCCATTTTTTTTAAACCATTTATTTCGCCGCCTTTTTGTTTTTTAATAACACCGCGGCCTATTAAAACATCTTTTTTAGTAACTTTACCGTCACCACTCATATCAGGAAATCCACCTGCTTTTAATTTACTTATTGAACCGCCTCTTGCGTTTGATTTAATTGGGTTTGTTTTACTTTTTAATTCTCCTACTCCTTCACCCTTATTCATTTTTGAAAGAATTTTTTTAATGCGTTCTAAAGTAGTGTCTACTCTTTTATTCAGAGTTTTTTTATCATCTGGATCCAATGCATCATATCTTCTTTGTATCAAAGATTTAAGATCTCTTAGTTGAGGTCTCGGAGTTTTATCTGTATTTGTTACATTACCCTCTGATAAAGTTTCTTTAACTTTATCAAGAGCTTTTATTACTAATTCTTTTGTACTCATAGTTTTCTCCTTAATGTATAGTGGGTTTTAACAGATTTAGCAAGTCTCTTCCGTTGTGATCCATAATATTATTATATTCCTGTTCATTTAAGTTATTATGATACAACATTTTAGCTACAGCCATCATTGCACCTGCTAAAAGTATTTGTTCTTCTTGATTTGTAACCGCTGTTTCAGAAAAATTCATTAATTCGTCAAAATATTGTTGTAATTTATCGGTTGCGGTTAACATTTTTGTCATTTTGTTTAGATAGATTAACATTTGCTCTTAATTGTGCAATATCTTCTTGTGAATCTATTCTATCTTGCGCTATTTTTGCTGTTTGACGTAATTTTTCTTGATCTAAACCTATATTTGCTTCATCAACCATCGCTTTTCGCTCTATATCTTGCGCTCTAAGGTTAATTTCTTGTTGTTTTAGGTTTACAAGAGGGTCTTGATTCGATTCTTCTAACGCAGCAGCCTCTTCTGCAACCATTTGATCTGTCATTTCAGCTACTTTTTCTGAAACTTGACTCTCAATTTGTTCTTGAAGCTGTAATTGTAGTTCTTCTGGTATTTGACCACCGTATTGAGCAGATATTTGCTCCATTTCCGCTCTTGATTCTTCTTCTACCTCTTCTCTTGCTTGAATACTGACGTGATCCATAATGTGAGATTGTAAAATAGCCATCACTTGAGGATTAGTTTTTACTAAAAAGGATGACATTAACGCTCTATGAGCATCAACGTGAGCCATTTGGTTCTGCCCTCTAAACGCTACCAACGATTGACCACTTAAAGCTGCCGCATTTTCTGTTCCAGGGTCCATTGGTTGAGGTTCGGAAGGAACGGGAAGTAACATATCTATATCTTTTACACCTAGTGCTTGATACATTCTTCTATATGCCTCGTACATATTGTGCGCACCAGGATCAGCCTGTGCCAATTGTAATTGAGTTTGTGCCAACGTAACACGTTGTGCCATAGAAAATATATTAGGATCAGATACAGGAATAATATCTATATCACTTGTAAAGTCATCTTGTTTCAATCCACGTATTTGATCCCCACCTAATTCATATGGATATTGTGGACCTAAAGATTCAGAAAATATTCTCGCTAATAATTTAAATTCTATCTTTTGTGCATAGTGTAATCTTTTATGTATGGCACTCATGACTCTCGCACCACGTTCCATTAGTGCCATCGTTGTGCCAACAGGAGCTCCTGCTTGTGCGGCGTCCCCTAATTTTTGATCGGCAATAGCTGCAAAACGAGACCCTGCTTCCACACAAAAACCTAGTAATTGAAATAATGTTTGACTTGGTTCTTTGTAAGGTAAAGGTAACAACCCTTCACGCAAACTACCGCCAGGTGCATCAACATCTCTGAACTCTCCTGGTTGTAAAGGGGAGTCGTCATCAGCAACTCTTAATCCCCTCGCTTTGAAACCAGCGGGTAGGTTAGATAATGTACCTGCATCTAGTAATTGTCTGAGTGCAGCAGTAGCAGTTCGTGATAAACCACCAAGCATGTGAATAAGACCAAAACCATAAAAACTAAAACCAGGTAAAAATTTATAATGAACAAAATATTGACGTTTTCTTTTTCTCTCGTCCTGTTCATCGTAGTTCCTGTAAATAGATAAAACATTAGAAGAACCTTCATCGATGGTAACAATATAAGGAACTTTAATTCCATCATCACTATCAATACCTTCAATGTTTAAGTCGACATGAATTTCTAATAATTGATAATCTTCATCATGATAACTTTTTTTAACACCAGATATTTTTGCCTCTTCTTCTTGAAGCGCTGTCTCATTATCAAGAACAGATAAATCGACATCACGGTACATTCCTGCAACTTGCATTTTACGTACATCATTTTTTGTTCTTCTAATAACGTGTGTAACTCTTTCACATGAAGGAAAGTCTGTTGTTTGATAAGGAACATATAAATCATCACTTGACACAAATTTAGATACCGCTCTTCCTAAAGCGTCATCATAGTAAACTTTTTTAAATGCTGAACCTGATAACGGTAAATAAAACAGTAATGAGTCCATGTCAGGATCATATTCTTCCATCTCATACGTAATCTGAAAATTCATATAATCTTTAATACGTTGTGCTTGTTCTTCTTTTTGCCGTGTTACATTTCCTAAAATTTGTGTATTAACAGGACCACCACTTGGTAACATTTCTTTATAAGCTTGTGCTTGAAATTGTGTAATAGCTTCGGACAACATAGGATGTGTCACGGAACTCGCTCCTTGGAAAGGTTGCGATCTTTCGGTGTATTTAAATCCTAAAAGGTCTAATCCTTTTTTGTAGGTATCTTCCCAATCTTTTCTTGATGCTTTATCATCTTCAAATGCTTGACGTAGCTCACTAGAAATATTCTGTAAAACTTTTTCGTCCAGCACTTCTGCCAAATTCATATCAAAGCTTGTTGATAGCTCCTCCATCTGCTCTCCGATGATAGCAGATCCGTCTTCCATCATTTCAATATTAGGTGCAAGACCGTCAGCAAATTGCTGACCTTCAACCTCCACCATTTGTTCAATAGCTTCTTCTTGTTCTGGTATAAATCCTATTGGTTTTTCTACTGCCATTATGCTGCCTCAAATATATCAATTAATTCTGGAGTATACACAAGTCCTCCTTTTTTTCTATGAGTTTTATGTGGTAATAGCATCTCAGGTGTAATTTTTATAGCATAAACTTTTCCAACATTAGGTACATCAATAATTTTAATTTCTGAGTTGTTTTCTTTTGATGCTCGTTTTAACGCTTTTTCTACTGTTGAGGTGTAGTGTTTTCCTTTTGTATCAACACTATCAGGGCCCCCATAGAACTCTTCGGTGCCAATTCCTTTCATATCTTTAGTTCTTTGATTGACTGGAGTAGATGTTCCTCCACTCTGACTATATCTTTTTTTCACAACATCAGCAGGTGTTACCGCATACCATGTCGCTGCTCCGTCCACCTTATCCACAAATAAACGTTGAGCTGCCTCTGCCAAGTCTCTCTTGATAAGTGCCTCTCCCCATTCATCTCTTGTCTTAAAGGGTAGGTTTGGAAATAATTGTTTTAAAGCTCCTTCACTTAATCCAACATTTAACTCTTCCAACATTTTCTTTTCTAAAGCAATTGCTTTGTTCATCGATTTAATAGCTTCATCACTCGGTGCTGGACCGCCTTTTGACACCACTTCAATCGCTTGTTTATTTTTTCTAAAAGCATCAACAAAACCTTGCATCTCCTCTGCTGTATTAAACATCGGTCTAAATATTGTTTCGTTTGCTGTGTAAAATTCTAATACTTCAGGTTCTACGTTTTTTGCAGTACCTGAATAGGCCACTCGTTGACGAGCAAGTTCTCCTAATCGTTGCTCTGGAGGCATATCCAAAATACTACCCAACGATTCTCGTAATCTATTTTCTAACTGTTTTGCTTGTTGTAAAATATCAGATTGTATCTCATCAGCAAAAGTAAGAGTTATTTCTTGTCCTTTAAGAGTTGCCTCCATTCCTTGTAAACGCGCAGCATCTTCTTGTATCTTCATTCTAAACTGTAATATCTGTTGTTCTAAAGCTGGATCAATACTGTTGAGTTTTGCCATGTTATCAGCTTCATTCAACACGTTTCTTACTTCGGCCGTTGTTAAGTTATCAATATCATCAAGCTCTATTAAACCATCTCGTTCCAATTTTCTAAGTGCAGAAAACTCTAATCCTATTAATTGTCTATCTAATTTTTTCTGATTCTTCTTGAGCGTGCGAATTATAGTAGGATCTACTGCTAGTTCAATTCCTTGCGGTGTTTTCTCAACAGGTAATGTTGCAGTGCGGTCCGTGAGCCGCGACCAACCGATCACGTATCGTTCTGAAAAGTCATGAACATTACCAGGTAAACTATCAGGATCTTGCGGAATATGTTTTGGTTCAAGATACAATACGGATTCTCTATAACTTCCATCAATAGCACCTGGTTCTTGATAACCAGGATATTTTACATTTTTAGTACCACCGTAAGCAGAATTACCATACGTCACTGATTCTACTTTACGCATTGGTGCTTGACGCACAATCCTTAACATATCAGCGGTATTAAGAGGTTGTCCGTTTTTCTTTTGTAAAGCAATATAGTTTTCTAAGATATTATCGACAACTTCTTTTTTTGAAATTTGTTTGTTCTGTAAAAATTTATAAAAATCTTCCGACGAGTTAAATGTCTTTGGTGTGTTAGGGTCCATAAGCCGTGCTTCGAGGCCCGAGTAAAACACAGCTTCTGCCTGCTCAGGTGAGTCAATAATTGTTTTCTTTTGTTGTGGTGTTCCAACCGCCGTGCCCTCGGCAGGTGTATCTAAAATAATATCAATATCTTCAAGTTGTTTTAAAACCTCTTCTTCTGTTCCAAGTTTCTTTTCAATATTTTCTAAAATTTTCTTTTGATTTTTTGTTAAATCTTGTGTGAGAATATTTGGTTTCGGTACGTCGCCCACGGCCCACATAGGAACTTTACCGAATAACTTACCGCCCATAGCTATTTCTATCTCTTCATAACCTTTTTTCTTTGCCTCTTCAAAAATGTCAAAGTCAGACATAGATTCAAAACCTGATTGATTAAGAATATCCTGTATATTCACATCTTCTTCTATTCCTGAAATTATAGAATCGGTAAACTGACCTGGCTCTGGAGAACCACCTGTTGCTTTTTGATCTACACGCATTGAAGAAGGTATTTTATCACCCACATTCATAATTATTTCCAAAGAATTATCTTGTAAAAAAGGAGCTGGTTGTAAAGTTTGGTCCATCATATCTTGCATATATCTTTCATTTTCGGCTAGATCTTTTGCATTATCAATTATATCAGGCTCTGACTCAACAACATAATCAAATTCATTTTCACCTGTACCTACACCTTCTTTAAAAGATGTGATGCTTGATTGTACTATTGGTAATTCACTAAATTTTTTTAAAGCATCAGCTGGTAATCCAGCCATACTTTTTACATCTTGTGGTAACTTACGAGAACCAATATCCTCAAAGAAAAATTTAAGACGTTCTCCTATTTTTCTATTTAAGGGTAAATTTTTATCACGTTCTTTTTGTGCCTGATGCTCTTCAGTTAACTTTTTTGTCAGCGCATCAAGTTCTTCTTGTGAAGCTTGCTGACCAAAAACAAAATCATACATATCATTATATGCTATGGAGGGAGCACCTGTATTACCAATTAATTCTTTATTGTAAAGTTCTCCCAATATGTTTTCATTATTTAAAACTATATAACCCATATTATTAATTGAAATATCTTCAGGTTTTACGTTTGTATTATAATGTTGAGAAAATTTAAGAGCAGCCATATTTTTTAAAGGGCCATCTATAGTTCCGTCTCCAACTGATTTTGCAGTCAAAATCTGAGACAATAAACCAACACCAGTTCCTGTTTTAACAATATTAGAAGAATTTGAAAGTCCTCTTATTAATATATCTCTAGATGGCACGGCCATGTGTTTTACTTGTTTAGCAGCGCCTTTTATAAAATTTAATGCTTTGTTTCCTCCTGTTTTGCCTTTAAAATTTTTTATTACTCCTGGTCCTCTGTTGTGAACATGATCGACCCAGTACGGAAAAGCTCTTAAAAGTTTGTCATATATTTTTGGTTGTTGTTTTTTTATTTTATCAAGAGCTGCTTCGTATAGATAAATACCAGCGCCCATCCCCCCTACAACCTTTGCGGTATCAGCAGCGCCCGCCGTTACTGGTCCTGTTCCCTCGGGGTATTCTTCTGCTTCTAAAGCAGAAACCATATTATTTAGTTCGCTAGCTGATATAATCTCTGGTCCACCCACGAGATCCATTGAATATTTTAATAAAGCAGTTGGATAATACAAAGGAAAAATAAGTTCTTCCGTCATCCAATCAGCAGCACCAGGAATAACTTTACTTAAAATTCCGAGTATTCTTTCCTCTCGTCGTTTTCTTATCTTTTCAGCAGATACATCTTCAAATACATTAGCCTCAGTCATAATTGTATTCTAGCACTTCTTCAAAGGAAGCGAAACCCCCATCTTCAAATCCATCAGGCAATATAAACTCACCATCTACATTTTTTATATTTCTATTCATTTTTGAGGGATCTAAATCTAAATTACTTCCAATATAGCTAAATTTTTTTACACCCCTTAGAGAATTAATTAACTGCCCAGAATCATAAAAAGCTTTACCATATGCTTTAAATTTACCTGTTTTGTCGTTAAATATTCTAGATTCTAATCCTAATATTTTCATATCTTTTATAATTGCATCTCTTGTTCTCTCTAATTTCTTTAACATTTGTTTTGAATCCGCACTTCGTAATAAAGTAGAAGATAAATCTTTAATTCCATCAAGAACTTTTACAAGATCTGTTTCCAAACGAATGTGAATTTTGTTTCTTGGCTCTGTTGTAAAAAAAGTAGGATATTGTATTTGTTTTAAATTAACTTGATCACCTTGATCAAGAATTGCTAATCTTCTTGTTTTCATTAACTCGTGNCCTTTTTCAAGATTAGGTATCTTTGGTTCTATATAAATTAACTTGTTTATTCCAGGAGGAGTTTTTGCATCTTTATCTCGTTGTACATTAATTTCAATTAAATCACTTTGTTTATCCCAATCTAAAAATTGAACGTTTCCATCTTCATCCAAAATAGGTTTGCCTTTAACATCTCTTTTTATGTAAACACCTTTCTTCAAACGATTATAAACTTTGTTTTTATAACCTGTATAACCTTGTTTTGAAAAATCAGTTTTTAAGGTTGGATCAACATTAGAGTAGGATGTCTTTTTGCTGACGTTATAATCTGGTGACGATAAAATATCTTGTAGTGTTAATTTATCTCTTAACGATAACTCCATTTCTTCTACTTGTTTAACTTTTTTTATTTCATCAGCATTTGTGTAAATTAAACCATCCTGTCCCTTATAGGGAATAACATCATTACCTGCATAAAAATTATCAAGTAAGTCATCAGCATAAACATTAAAATTTTCTTGATCTTGTAATTCTTTTGGAGTGTTAGTTGTATAACCTCCCACCTCATTAATATCCTTGCCTCCATAATTAATATAAAGTTTTTTATTAAGAATATCTTTATTAGCTTGTCTTTTAATTACATTTGTTGCAATCTCTAGTCGAATGTCGTAAGGTGTATTTCTATACTCAGGGTGACTTCCTAAAATATTAGCCTCTCTCATAGCATAAGCGTTAATAGCATTTTGGTATTCATCCGCTGTATTAGCGCCTGCGAAACGAGAATCTTCTTTAATATATCTTTCATAATAAGGATCATTAACACCTGTGTTTTTTGACTTCTTAGCTTTATTGCCCTGTGCTTCTAATAATTCTCGTTCTCTCTGTAATCTTTGTGCCATAAGGTCTACTGCAGGTCGTTGTTCTAAAGTGTCTGCTGTTGTTACTGTTTCTATACCTGTCTTTTTTTGTTCAGACTTTGCCATCTGATTTTCTATAATTTTTATCTGTTCAAGTGCCTCACGCGCATTATCGGGTTTACCCTCCAAAGCAAAATCCAAAGCTTTTTTTCTTAATTTCTCTATAAGTTTTCCACTCATTAATAATACTCCTGCATACCCACAATGAGCCGTGGCTCGTCCTTGTAGTCTGAATCTAATTGTATGAAGTTTCCTTGACGGAAACGCAACAACGCTTGTGTTGTTGAATCGACCAAATCGTCATGATCACCATACGGGAAAGCGGCGCACTCTTCAATAACTTCTTCTGCCCAGCGGTCGTCGGTTGCCCAGACTTGACCCGCTTCAAAAAGTGGAGCTACGGAGTTTACACGTACATGCTTATCATTGCCCTTACTAGGCGTATAAGTTACTACAGGAATTCCCAATTGACGTAGCTCCTGTGTTAAGGGCATACCAGAAGCTTTAGCTTCTATCAAGATTGTTTCAGGTTCCCAGTATTTATACTCATCCATAGCAATCTCTTTTAACTCAGGAAAGTCCCAACGTCCCTTACGCATAGCGAGAAGAATGATGTTCCATGGGCCGTGTTCCACGGGTTTAAATACACCCCACGTTGTTATTGCACTAAAGTCAGCAGTTTCTTTTTTACTAAACGCGGTGTCATAACTTTGTATTACATGAGTTAAATCAGGAACTTTTTCTTTGGGCCACACCTTCCACCATTCTCGTTTAATGATAGATCCTTCTTCAGACGTTGGTGCTTGTTGCCATTGTGCCTGCCACTTCTGTTCGGACAAAGAAGCCTTGACTCCTTGCAATTCTTCTATCTTCCAAAACTGTGGCCATAACGGTTTGTCATTCAAGACAGCTGGAAACTCGACCACTTCCCATTGATCGGCGTGTTCGTTCGTTTGTTGTGATAATAATTTTCCCGTAAGATCCTTTGTGGACCAACGAGTCATAACTATAACAATAGCACCACCAGGTTGTAGACGCTGTCGAGGTCCAGAGGTGTACCATTCATAGGCGTTGTCCATAGCTGTTTGGCTGAGTGCGTCTTGCTCGGAGTGAGGATCATCAATAATAAGGAGATCAGCGCCACGCCCAGTAATAGCACCACCCACGCCAGCAGCAAAATACTCTCCACCAGCGTTAGTTGTAAAACGCCCCGCTGCCTTAGAGTCTTGTGATAAGCTGACAGTCGGGAAAACATCTTTAAAATCTTGTTGATCAAATAGGTTCCTCACTTTCCTACCAAAGTTATACGACAATTCTGCAGTATGTGTAGTTTGTATTATCTTTAATTTAGGCTTTTGTCCAAGCATCCATGCAGGAAATAAATTTGATGCAAACTCTGACTTCGTATGTCTAGGTGGCATATTAACAATCAAACGTTTTATTTTTCCACGTGAAATGTCTTCAAATTTTTTTGCAATAATTTTGTGATGTGAACCTGCAACAAAGTCTGGCCAAACTTTTNTTACAAAAGTTAGGAAGGAGGAACGGGACTCCTCNGACACTTTCAGTTGCATTTTCCTTAATTCGTATTTTAGTAATTCCGTTGGAATTTTTTCAGAATGCATAAAAAAGTTATATCATACTTTGTGTTTGTGTAAAACTTCGACTTTAGACCGCCGACCGACGCAAGCGGTGGCTAGGGTTTGGGTGGGGGTCTGCGAACACAAGATATAGTATAAAGTAATTCTGTAAGTACCTAGATGTTGTTTGCTATGGTGATGCTATCACCTGCTGCCTGACCAGGACTGGCG
>FUFK010064983.1_pt1 | contig 14166 bp, 32 predicted proteins | sample 1021851 | NCBI WGS metagenome assembly FUFK01 (sample SAMEA51879418, study PRJEB19060) | metagenome | reverse complement strand
AGGACTAGAAAATGGGTAATAAAAAACCAACTTATGTAGATTTTGACCACAAGAATTATAAGTGGAAACCAGATATTGATTATCGAGAGAATCCACATCTATATGAAATAGGTAGAGGACAACAAGGTGTATTGATATGTGAACCATATAAATCAGAACTACATCCATTGTGGAAATTTAAAACACCAGAGATTGCACAATTCTCAGCACTACAAATTATTAATAAGTTCTTTCAGTATTTAGAAGAGGATGATTTTGTAGGTGCAGATATGGCTAAGAAATATTTACATATGGGTTATACAAGAGCTCGTAGATATTATAATCATAGTAGTGGAAAGAAATGGACTAAAGAAGAATCTATTTGTCATTACTCTGGTTTACCATCCACTAAATCTTACAAGTGGAAAGTATTACCATATGATAGAACTGAAAAAAGGTTTTTAGAATCAAGTGATATCTTTGGTACTTATTGGAAAATAGCTCGTGAAGATACACGATATTTGAAGATGAAAAATAAATTTAAAAAAAGTAAAAAAAAGACTTGACATGTATACTATATTGTGTGTATATTTAGGGGTAAATTAAAGGGAAGTTATGAAGAATTTAAATGGTTATTGGGTTAATAAAAATAGTGGAACTATTCATCATGTATTACAAGATACTGATTGGAATGGTAACATTAAGTTATGGGCTAATAGTTGTAATCTTCCATATGAAAGAAGTTATCATTTCAGAGATATTGATAAGGGTATCAAAGGCAGGAACAATTCTTTCAAAAGGTTCCTAAAGAATTATGAGTTTATTTGTAGGAAACCAACAAATGATTTCTTTGTTCATGTATTGGCTAACAAAGTGTTGAAAAGAAATCTTTCTTTCGGTTTGAAAACTGATGGAAGAGTTGGTATTACTAAAGAAGAATTTTTTAATAAAGTAAGGAGAACTAATTAATGACATTAGTATTTAAAAAAGAAACATCTATGGGAGAGTTAGTGGTGGAATATGTTATTTCATCAGTTACTAAAGGTGTTAAGGTTGTTGAGATGACACTGGCTGGTAAGTTTCATAGGTTGAATTGGATGGGTAAACAAGGTCAATTAGAGTTGATTGACGAGTTGGAGAATGATTATAGGGATACGATGAATGAGGCATCGTGGTTAGAATCAAAAGCGGAGTTACACTATGGGATATAATTGGAAATTATTCTTTTATAGGGTAGGTGAATTTCTCACCTGCCTTTGGATATTTATAGTTTTTTACATTTTAATGGTCGTAGGTAATATTTAAAGGTATGGAACAATCTTTGATAGATTATGTTATTGAGGTGTTCGATGGTGTGGTGGTCGATGATTACGGCTGGGAACATTACACCATCAAGGGTAAAAAATACGATATTCGCTTTGACCCTTCACGAATTGAATGGGCATGTGATTGTCCAGCATTTATGTATCGTAGAAAATTTAAGAAGAAATATTGTAAACATATACTTGAGGTACAAGATAGAAAGTTAAACCAAAGAGTGGTACAGGCTAAGGGCCGGGCAGGTGCCAGAGTGGTTTAATGGGGTGGATTGCAAATCCATTGTTCGTAGGTTCGAATCCTATCCTGCCCTCAAGATTTAAAGGTAATTATGAACATTAGAAAGTTAGTACAAAGATTAGAAAAGATAGAATCTAAATGTAAAGGTGAGGCGGCAGAGTTGTGTTTTGATTTGATTAATGAATTGATTGAAATAGATTTAGAGATGGAAATGAAAATGAGAAAACTATCAAGTAAAGTAGAAGATGATTTTATACAATACTTAATGTTAGAGGGTATTAAATCAGGTTCTATTGGAGAAGCTTAAATAAAGGAGAATATATGATGAGTAAATTTGAGGACAACGGCGGTTACTACATTAATGGAGTTCCTTATATGGATTGTAAAATAACTGGTGAACCAGTTAAGAATGTTAGTACAGATGCTACAGAGGTTATTGGTGATAAGGCCTTAATGAGTAGGATGTACAAAATGTTTCCAGAAGAAATGGAAGCGAAAACTAAATCCTATAAACCAACAGGTCGTCCTGCAGGTTGGCATTGGATGGCTGAGTTCGTTGATAAAGATGGTAATGTATTTCATAAGGGTGTAGAACAACCTAAGTTAAAAGGTACATTGAAACCTACTAAGGTTAAACCTAAAAAGAAAACTAAGAGGCGTAGTAAAGACCAAATCTTAGTTGAGAAATATAAGGAAAAACAAAAACTCAAAAAAGAGTTAAAGAAACAAAAAGATTTTCTTAATCACAACATATAGAGGTTATATGAGTAAAAAGAAAAAGTCCCAATGGGCAAACTACAAGACTTTCACATTGAAAGATGGAACTAAATTCAAAGCTCTGAATGAATCAGATGCTAAACTATATCGAGAAAAGGTAGGTGAAAAATGAATGATAATGTAAATCATTTTGTTTATCCTGTCCAAACTAAAGAGATGAGGACAAACAATGAAGACCCAAGACTTAAAGTAAGTGATATGTTACAAGGAGCTAAAAGGTTAGAGGGTGAATCATTCGAAGATTATAAGATGCGAATGAAAGTTGAAAAACAATTGACCAGAGATTATTTAAAAGGATATTTAATCGAGAGGTAAATTTGAGAAAGGTTATAAATTGTTTCAAGGAATCAAATCCTTTAATTAATAAAAAACTAAGAGAGGTTTCAGTTGAAGAGGGAAACGCTATTGCAACAGAATTATTTCAGATACTTAACCAAAGAGGGGACGGTATTGGGTTGGCAGCTAATCAAGTGGGAATTGATGCACAGGTGGCCGTTGTCAATGTTATTGAACCTTTGGTTCTCATTAACCCAAAAATCATCTCAAAAGAAAATGAAATAAATTATTACGAGGGTTGTTTAAGTTTTCCAAAAAAAGGTGTTAATACTAAACGATATGAAACCATTGAAGTTACATCAGCTAATGTTGAGGGTTCTATGTTATTTAGTGGTGTAGAGACTGGTGAGACTGGTAAAGGTAGTTGGGAAGATAAACAAAAAAACGATGATAATAGAAACATGAGATTGTTAGAATCAGTATGTGTACAACATGAGATAGACCATTTAAATGGTATTGTATGTATGGATAGAAAGATTGAAACAAGTTATGTTAGAAGTGAAAAAAAGATTGGTCGTAATGAATTAGTTACAATTAAAAAAGGTGATGCCGTAAAAGTATTAAAATATAAGAAAGCACAAAAATTTATTAATGATGGATGGGAGATAAAATAATGGATGGATTAATACATTTTTTCAAACACTTAATTGGGTTGTGTGGTGAAACACATCCAAGTTTGTTAATGGGTGGTGGAGTATTTATTACTTCACTTATGATTTGGAAGAATCAAATAGTAATGTACATTAAAGGATTATTCTAATGTGGTTGTTGTGGGATTTATTTCAAATCATAACAGGTCTTATAGTAGGAACAATTTGTTTAACAGCAATTTATGTTTTACTATTTGATGAAAGATTTAGAAACTAACTAAGAGGTAAGGAATGCCAAGAAAACAAAAGAGACCAGAAGTAGAAACAATAAGAAGAAAGTGTGTTGCTTGTGGTAAGATAAAAGAAGTTAAATATAAAGAGTGGTATATACCACCAGCTAAGTTTGTTGCCAATCAACAAAATAGACCTAACAGAATTGATATACCAGGTGCATCAGTTAAGTATTATGGTTGTTTTGTNGATAATGGTGTATATGATTGTGGATACGAGGCACAATGAGTCATAACAAATTAGGTGATTATATCTTTCGTAGGATGCAGAAAGAAAATGTAATGAGAAGAAATACTCACGCAAGAGAATACATGACGGGGTTGTATCTTTCTTCATCGGATATACAAAGATATATTAATGATTACTTCGAGTATGGGATTGATTATACAGGTGATGATAATATATCAGCGGAAGATATGTGGGATTTTACAAAAGAACCCGTAGATAAATCGACAGGTACAGATGGTGAGGTTTATTGGGATAGGGAATTAGGAGAAAAAGATTATGGGTAAATCCATATATGATTCAGGAACTACCAAAGGTTCTGCACCAAGAACATCAGATAAAAAAAAGTATGATGAGAATTGGGAAAAGATTTTTGGTAAAAAGAAAAAGGAGAAAAAAGATAAATGAGTTATTTAGTATTTTTTATAGTTAGTATTTGTGTTATATGGGGTATATTAGAATACTTCGGAGTTGGAGATAAATAATGGTGTATTTAATAGGTGGTATAGCATTATTCAGTTTGATAATGGCAGTTAAATTATTATTGGAGATAAAATGATTGAGTATTTTTTATTAGGTGTACTCGCACCAATATTTTTAAACCTTGTACATATGTGTATAGGGATATATGTTACAGTCGCTCGTGGTAGTGTTATNGGTTTAGGATTTAGTGGTGTTGGGTTTTTAACTAAAAGTATGGCTATGATATTTTTTGTGTGGTTAGGTATCCAAAAGTTAGGAATGGATTATCAAATATTTGTTCCAATGATTTGTTTCTTTTGGTTCTTTACTCACATAGTAGAAGCTTTTGTTATACAACATTATATACAAAAGAATGTTCCACAACAATTACAAAATTTACAAATCAAATAAGGAGTTAATATGGCAGAGTTATATATCGGATTAGGTACAACAGCGGTAATATTATATGTTATTTACCAAATGTACAAAGATGATTACGAAGATTTTTTTAAGTTTTGAGTTTTTTATGTACTACTTATTAAAACTGAAATGGATGATTCAAGATATTTGTTCAGCATTATATCATATGAATCAGATGAGATTATACAAAAAACATTTAAAAATGAGAATTGAAAAAAATAATTTTGGGAGAAGAGAGGAATGGTAAACAAAATAGGTTACGCTTGTATTTCAATGCAACTTAGTTATCCTACTAAGTATGGAAACAAACCACGAGGTACACAACCAATCACAACCAATCGTAGTATGATTCGTAGAACCTTTGATGAAAAAGGTGTGGATTATGCTAGTGAACTATGTTTACAAAATGTAAAAGATTTACACCAATTGATTCAATGGAACATAGTTAATGGTTATGATTTTTATCGATTGAGTTCTGATATGGCACCTTGGAAAACAGAGTATGAGTGGGATGATTTGAAAGATATTGATGAAATCAAAAAATGGTTTCATTCAGCTGGTACGATGGCTAAAACACATGGTGTTAGATTGACCGCACATCCTGGTCCTTTCAATGTATTGGTATCACCAAACGAACAAGTAGTTGAGAACACAATCAAAGACTTAACTATACATGGTGATGAGTTTGATATGATGGGTTTATCAAGAACACCATACAACAAACTNAANATACATTGTAATGGAGTGTATGGAGATAANNNATCNGCTATGGATAGGATTCTGTAANAACTTNNAANGATTACCTNAATCNGTANAANCNAGATTGACTGTTGAGAATGANGATAAGGCTTCTATGTATTCAGTTCAAGATTTGTATGATGGTGTATACAAGGTTATAGGAATACCTATTGTATTTGACTATCACCATCACAGATTNAATACAGGTGATTTATCAGAACAACGAGCTTTAGAACTAGCTGCGTCTACTTGGGGTGACATTGTACCGGTGGTTCATTATTCTGAATCAAGAAACATAGAACAAAAAGATGATAAGATAAAACCACAAGCTCACTCAGATTATGTTTATGATTATATTGATACCTATGGTAATGAAGTTGATATTATGGTTGAAGCCAAACATAAAGAATTAGCAGTGATAAAATACAAAGAGATACATTACAATGAAGAGGAAGCAGTTTTAGGCCACGCATAATAAAGGAGAGTAAATGCCATTATCGAGATGGAGTCGTAGACACAAACGAACCTTTGGTAAAAAGAAACAAGATGAGTCAAAGGTATTTTTAGAAGAACATAGAGTTCCACCTAAACCAACTCATTACTACACACAAGATAAAGGTAAGTGTAGATATTGTGGACATTGGATTTATACGGAACAAGGTGAATTGAATCAAAGGAAGAGTTGGCATTCAAGATGTGCTGATGAGTATATGTTTATCTATCATTCAGGTGAAACACGAAAGTATATTTGGAAAAGAGATAATGGTGAATGTGCACATTGTCACGAATTGTTTCCTTGGCGTTCTCGTAGAAATTCAGAGAAGTGGGATGTCGACCACATCAGACCATTGTGGGAACAAAAGGGTAAAACCTTTGATGAGATTGATTTAACATATTGGGAAGAAGAGAATCTACAAACCTTATGTTATTCATGTCATAANAAGAAGTCAGCAGATGAAGCAGCTCGTAGGGCTGAGATAAATAGAGAAAAGAAAAAGTAATGTATTGTGATACATCCAAGATAGTAATTGAACGAACCAAGAAAGATGTNGTNAGTAACATTGTGTTGAATAAACATTATGCAAATACTTGGACAGCTTCATCAGACATNTACGCTATATACTANAAGTCAGGTGAACANAAGTTCTTTGATGGTGATGANTTNAAANTNATCGGTTGTGTTATCTATGGTAATCCAGTTGGGTTCAGAGTTATCAAATCCATATGTGAAGAGTTANCTGATATAGATGTNTTGGAACTAAAACGATTATGGATTGAAGATGGTTATGGTAAGAATATAGAATCCTATTGTATAGCTCAGACATTAAAGATGTTAAAGAAAGACTCACCACAAACAAAGGTTGTTATATCATACGCAGACCCAAGTGTAAATCATAAAGGAATTATCTACCGAGCTTCCAATTGGTTGTATCAAGGTAATGAGATAGGAGCGGCTGATGCTTATATGTATCGTTATCCTAATACCGACAATTGGTTGTCTGATAGAGCGATAGGTGAACAACTTGGAACGAATGGATTGAAAGCTGTGTTGAGTAAAATACCTGATATGGAGTATAAAAAGAAATTAAGAAAACATCGTTACATATATTTCCTTTGTAGTAAGAAAGAAAAGAAAAGGTTGATGGGTGAATTGAAACATCCATTGTTGGAGTATAGTTAATGAGCTTCTTTGATTATAGTAATCAGTATGACTATCCTATATTCTTTGAGGAATGTAAAGTTCCTCAACAAACAAAGATATTCAGAGAGTTGATTAATAAGTATCACTCTTATGTTAAGTATTCAGATGTTCCACAACGAAGAATAAACTATCTTATATACAGAACATCAGATAGTAAAGTTATAGGAGCTATTGGTATATCATCTTGTGTTCTTGCTATATCAGTTAGAGATAATTATATAGGTTGGGATAAAGAAACAAGATTAAGGAACTCTAATATGGTTGCTAATAATTATAGGTTTTGTTTAACACCTGATAATGGAATTAAGAATGTAGGAACTATGGCTCTTAAACTACTTCGTATAGAAGGTGGTAAGAGATGGAAAGAAAAGTATGGTGATGATTTAGTTATGTTAGAAACCTTTGTTCAACCACTTAGAGATGATAGTGATAATAAAAGAAATGGTGCTGTGTATTTAGCAGACAATTGGAGTATGGTTGGTAAAACAAAAGGAACATCAATAAAGAAAGCACCAGTATCATTATGGCAAAGAGAAGATAGCACAAGAGGTGAACTATCAAGGAAAGACCCTAAAGCAGCAATTAAGAAATACGCTGTAGGTAGAGAACATTATGTGGTAACTGAATCACCTATCAAAAAGGTTTTTGTTAAACCACTTAATAGGAAATGGAAGAAGATGTTGAATAAATGAAAGTAAGTGATTTTACAATAGAACCCGTTCCAAAGAAAGCGGTTGATTCATTTATAAAGAAATGGCATTACTCTCAAAGCACAAGAGGTTTACATATCTCACATTGTTTTGGATTGTATTCAGATGACGGCCCTTTTGGATTACCACGAATGATTGGTGCTATGATATATGGAATACCAGCTATGTATGGTGTAGCGGAAAGATACTATGAAGATAATCCAAGTATTGTTATTGAATTAAATAGATTGTGTTGTATTGATGATACACCAAAGAATACCGAAAGTTATTTTATAGGTAAAACATTGAATTGGTTAAAACACAATACCAAGTATAGACTTGTATTATCTTATGCTGATTTAGCACAAGGACACGAAGGTATTATATATAAGGCTTCAAACTTTACTGATTTAGGAATGACTACACCAGATAGAGTTTTGATTGTAGATGGTGAGAAATATCATAGTCGTATGTTAACAAAGAAGTCACCTAAGTTCGAAGCCATTAGACAACGAATAAAAAGAAAAGATGAAAACATAACAATAGAGAAGTTACCAACTAAACACATATATGCATATGGGTTAAACAAAAAGATTAAGAAACATTTAAATAGGTTTAAGAGTGAAGTATTGTGATACAACTAAATTATCTATCAGACAAATAGATAAACCAACAGCAAAGAAGATGGTTGTTAAATACCATTACTCTAAACTATGGACAAAGTGTTCAGTAGCATTAGGTTTGTTTATTGATACAGGTAATGAACACGCTTTCTTTGATGAACCTGAAGAGAAAATGATTGGGGTGATTGTATATGGAGACCCAATAGGTAGATTGACTGGACAATCCATTTCAGATGAAATAAAAAGAACGGAAGTTTTAGAACTAACAAGACTATTTATACACGATGGTTATGGTAGTAATATTGAATCTTGGTTTATATCCCAATCCTTTAATTGGTTACGGAAAAACAAATCAGAAATCAAAGCCTTAATATCATACGCTTCTCCTGTTGAAGGACATAGTGGAACAATCTATCAGGCAACGAATTGGATTTATCAAGGTAATAACAATCGTTGGAATGATGGTTGGATATTTAAATTTGAAGAAGATGGTAGATGGATACATGGTAGAACTATCTTTCCTTATTATAAAACCAATGACCCAAAGGAAATACAAAAACAAGTTGATAAACCTTTTTGGATAAGGAAAGAATTACAAAAACATAGATATGTCTATATCTTGGCTGGTAAGAAACACAAGAAGAAAATAATGAAAACATTGAAACACGAAACCTTATCATATCCAAAGTCAAGAGATACAAATGAATCAGACATAATTAAATTGGAGCCGATAAATGGAAGTAGGTAATACACCACTAATACAATTGTCAGATAAGTTGTATGGAAAGTATGAAGCTTTAAATCCTGGTGGTTCAATAAAAGATAGACCTGTTAAATATATTTTAGACCATATGGATTTAAACAAAGATGATACAATAGTGGAAGCCACAAGTGGTAACACAGGTATATCATTAGCTATGATGTGTGCAGAACGAGGATACAAATGTGTAATCGTTATGCCAAAAGATATGTCAGAAGAAAGAAAAAAAATGATGAAGTTCTTTGGAGCAGAACTACACGAAGTAGAAGAAGGTAACTTTGATGTAGCCATAGCTTACAAAGAATATTTGGCTGACAAACATGGTTACATGGAATTGAATCAATTCAATAATCCTTTAAACATTGAGTGTCATAGAAATAAAACATTTGAAGAAATAATGAATGACTATCAATTACTTGAAGAAGATGTATCAGCATTCATATTAGGAACTGGTACTGGTGGAACATTGATGGGTATAGAACAAGGTTGTAAGGATTGGAATCTAAATTCAAAGATTGTAGCAGTTGAACCATTGGAATCACCTGTAATGAGTGGTGGNGAAAAAGGGTTACATGGTATTCAAGGAATTGGAGATGGTTCAAAGTTTTTAGTTGACTTGGATAAAGTGGATGAAGTAATAACTATATCTACAGAAGAGGCAAAAGAAAGAAGTTTAAGATTGGCAAAAGAACATGGTTTGTTTGTTGGTATATCTGCAGGAGCAAACGTGTTAGCATCAGAACGATGGATAGAAAAAAACAATCCCGATGGAGTTGTGGTAACAATTCTATGTGATAGGGGTGAAAGATACTTTAGCGTATTAGGAGAATAAATGAAAATAGATTGGAAAAAATCAGTAATAATATTAAGTGGTGGGTTTGACCCAATACACAAAGGACATATGAGAATGTTCAGAGAAGCTAGTAATTTAGGACACCAAGTAATAGTTGGATTAAATTCAGATGAATGGTTAACAAGAAAAAAAGGTAAACCATTTATGGAGTTCTATGAAAGAAAAGAAATCTTGGAAGGTATTAAATACATAAGTTCAGTTGTGAAGTTTGATGATAGAGATGATACGGCTTGTTCTTTAATACATCAAGTTAGAACCACATACAATGGTGGAATGTTTAATCATGACTTTGAAGATAAGAATCCAACTGGGAGGAAAGATTATGAAATCTATTTTGCCAATGGTGGGGATAGAACAAAGGGCAACACTCCTGAAATGGACACTTGTAGAGAGCTTGATGTTACGATGTTGTGGGGTATAGGTGGTGGTAAGATTCAATCATCATCTTGGTTAATCAATGGAGGTAAAGATGAGTAAGTATAAAAACAAAGACGGTATTAGTTTAAATTATGATGGTGATGATTCACATAAAGTGTTGGTTAGAGAAGTTATAACACAAGCTATTAGAATCTTGAACTCACATGCTATATCGGATAGTCAATCTAAAAGTTGGGCTATTGATAGGTGTATTCATTTTTTAGAAACAAACTTTGATATTAAGGAGGAGTGGAATGAAGTTTCTAACTCGTAAATTAGTAACGCCTGCAGACTTAAATCCAAGAGGAACTTTGCATGGTGGACAATTATTAAAGTGGATTGATGAAGAGGGTGGTATACATGCAGCATTGGAATTACAAACTGGGTTGATAGTCACGAAGTATATTTCAGAAATAGATTTTAAATTCCCAGTATTGGAAGGTGATGTAGTAGAAATAGGAATGCAAACCTTAGAGATGGGTAAGACATCATGTACATTGTGTTGTGAGGTAAGAAGCATACAAGCTGATAGAGTGGTATGTTCAATAGACAAGATGGTTTATGTCAGAGTGAACAAGTATGGATTACCAAAACCTCACGGCGGTATGGGTGATTAATACATATATACTCACAAAAAAAATTTTCAAATTTTTCTTCTTTACTTTTTAATGGTTTGGGAGTTTTGGTTTATATTTATATAAGGAGGACATAATTATGAAGAATAGAAAAAACAAATACATATTAATATCAAAAGACTTACAAAAGAATCTCATAGATTTTTTAGATGAGGTTCAATTAGAAGCAGCTAAACTTAACACAACTGATAATATGCATATAGTTAACTTTTGTTCATTTGCAATTGAAGAGTTGATGAATGGTTTTGATGCTGAATTAAAACCTAAACGTAAACCACAATCTAAATCAAGAGACCAATACTTAGATGAAACATTTATGGATTGGAATCTACCTGAAATGTCTGATGAAGAATACAATAAACTTGTAGACCAAGTGGATGGATTCTTGAGAGCTTGGGAAAAAGAATATATGAAAAATAAACCTAAGAAAGAACCTGTTCAAAGAAAACCATACAAGCCTGAAGTAGATGATGTGATGGAATATTGTTCATTAGAAGAAATTCAAGATTTCCTAAAAGACGACCCTGAATTAACCGATGAAGAACGATTCGAATTATATTATGATGAGAGAGAAAAAAGAAGAGAGAGGAAAACAGGTATGTCGTATGAACAATTATTAAAGAAGTCAGGCGTATTACCACCATCAACTAAGAAATAGTTTTTCTTCCTTATCCTTGATGTAGTTACCAATATCTTTACCCTTTAATCCTTTATCTATAGCATCCTTTGCTGTAATGGATAACTTCCAATTCCATAACTTCATTATGTATTTGTTGGAGTTGATATTAACCCATTGTTTGATTTGAGATGTAGTGAGTTTACTATTGTCTTGTAGTTTTTTATAAGATGGTAAATCTTTAATCACTTCAGCTGGTCTTGATAATTGAATCAATAATGATATATCTTTAACTTCTTGATTGGTATACTTTAAACTATTCAGTTTAGATTTGACTTTATCCACACCATTGGTTTGTAACATATATGCAATTTGTAATTTGTAATCATTGGTATCTACTTTTCTATGNNGATACANNNANTCCAGGAAAGATTTGTTTAAACATTCCNAATGTTCTTAACATTTTAAAATAGTTGGGAACATTTTTAGCTTTNGTGACACCCTTGATAAATTCATCTCTTATACGCTCCGCTGATACTCCTGATATATCGGAGTTCTTTTTAAGTGCAGCCCAAGTATCTTTAGTCATCTTACCACCAACACTACCAGCNAACCTAACGGCNCTNAACTTACGAAGTGGGTCTTCATCAAATCTATCTTCTGCTTTACCAACAGTTCTGATTTTCCTTTTCTTTAAATCTGCAATTCCTCCTACCAAGTCAACGATTTGTTTCTTACCTATATCGTAGAACAGAGCNTTGATGGTTAAGTCCCTACGCTTAACATCACCCTTNATGTCTGTNAAGTCNACNNNNTCAGGNCNTCTTCCNTTACCTATATCTTTTCTGAATGTAGCAATCTCNTGTCCTCCTATAATCACGACACCGAATTGTTTTCCAACCTCTACTGATTTGAATCCACCTTGTTTTGCAATATCCAATACCTCATCAGGTTTAGCATCGGTAGTCAAGTCAAAGTCTTTAGGACTCTTACCCAATATAGCATCACGAACAGCACCACCAACTACATAAAGTTGTTTACCATTCTTCTTAAATAATTTGTGGAGTTTTTTTATATCGGAGGGTATGTTGAGTTTGAGTTTGGCTTCTGCTAACAAGGTTGATAATCTTATCATACCTTACCACCTCTTTGTTTTACAAACTTCTTAACACCATCAGCAAAGCCTGTAAGGATTTTACCTTTGGTATATTTCTTTAAATCTTTTTTGATTTTCTTTAATACTTTATCTGTGGCATCGAAATCATTTGGGTCACCTAATATATCTATAACGATATAAGCATCTTTGACTTTAACATCATAAACCAATAATTCATTGTATCCTAATTCAGTCATAAATGATGTTATCTTTGGATTGTTTATATTATCTTGAAATGATTTTCTGATTTTCTTTTTGTTCTTTAATAAGAACTTGTTACTAGCATCAATCCATCGTTTAATCAGTTCTGCTTTTTGTTTACCTGTAAACTTTGGAAATCTAGCCTTTTCTTCAGCACTATCTGTTGGTAGAACTAATAAACTTGTTTTATATTTGAATAACATATCTTCTAATTTTTTATCAATCTTATATAATTGTTTTTTGTATTTCTGTCCACTACCGGCTCCTTGTAATTCTTTCATACCAAGTATTTTACCAAGAACTTCTGGAGCTAACCATCTTCTTCCACTCTCATCAGGTACTGAACCTAAGTCTTCAGTTCCAGCAACTAATACTTTACCCTCTACTTCCAACACAACACCACCACTTGTTTGAACACCACTACCCATTGATAATCTATTCGATGTATCACCTGTGTATGTTGATATGGATTTCTTTTTACCAATAACATTAGGTAATTGTTTTTTAACTGCTTCTGGATTTAAGTTATGAAATGTGGTGATTGGAACATCACCCATAATTTGTTTTATTACTTTTGGTGTCATAGCAATATATCCGTGATAAACCCATTGTAATGATTTCTGAGTGTGAGCTACTTTAGCTTCTAATAATATATCTTTTAATTTAATCACTTAATGTCTTCCACGCTAAATAAAATAACAATAGAACACCGAGAACCGAAGAGGTTGATATTCCTATTGAAAAAATTATGAATCCTAAATGTTCCATACCACCTATAAATATCAAGAATGTTACAAATTGTTACAAATTAATATTTGTGATAAATATCAAATCTTCGTATATTATAATATGACAAATGATAAAAAAACAATTATTTTTGATTTAGATGGAACACTTGCTCTTATTGATAAACGAAGAGCAATTTCTACAAAACCTAATGGTAAGTTGGATTGGGATATTTTCTTTGACCCAAATAACATTTCATTAGATGAACCAAACACACCAGTTATTAAAACTGCTCAATTGTTTCATGCACAAGGATTTAGAATTGTTATCCTTAGTGGTCGTTCTGATAGAACAAAAGATACTACGATTGATTGGTTAAATCAACACAATGTTCCATTTGATTTACTGCAACA
>FUFK010051438.1_pt1 | contig 14166 bp, 15 predicted proteins | sample 1021851 | NCBI WGS metagenome assembly FUFK01 (sample SAMEA51879418, study PRJEB19060) | metagenome | reverse complement strand
CACCACCATAAAGATCTGTAATTTTTGCAGGTTGTGCACTTTCTTTAAAATCCTCTCCTAAAACTAATTCTTTCCTATAAGCAGCCTCTTCTTTTTGAATATCATATTCAATGCCAGGAAGTTTAATCCCAACACTGGCCAATAATATTGTTCCACCCAGTGCTGATATTATCGCGACCCAAACTAAAGCATGTTCAACTTCGCCAATCCATGGTAACACTGTAATACTTTTTGATAAGCCCCATAAAATTGGAGTAAAAGCAATCAACGTCATTACACTTCTCAGTAATTCAGCCCCTAGCCCTTCCATTATTCTAGCAAATTTAAGAGTGTCCTCTTGAACTCTTTGAGATGCTCCTTCTATAGAAGAGGCATCATTCCATTTGTCGTGATAAAAATCTGCCATTGCAGTTCTCCATCTAAATGTCCAGTGGCTGGTAAAATAATCACTAAAAATAACTACTAAAATGTATACAGCTGCAATTTTAGCAAATGTAAAAAGATACGCGATAAATTCTTTTTCAGATACAGAATTAGGATTAGTGAGAGCTTTTTGTAAAGTATCGTAAAATTCACCAAACCATTCATTAATTCTCACATCAAGTTGAACCTGATACCAAGTAGCCATTAAAATCAGTAACGTTCCACCTATACTCCATAAATACCATCTTCTATCTGTAAAAAATTTAAACATTATTTATCTATTTTAAAAAATTATCTGCGTAGGATTTTTTTACTATTTTTCTTTTTTTTGGCTCAATTAGTTCATAATCAATTTTTTTCTTCTTTGCATAATTTATCGCTAATTCTTTGGTTGAAAATTCTAATTTCAGCTCAGTATACGTATCATTAGAACTTTCCCATCCCATCAAAGGATTTTTTGTGGGATCATTCGTTTCAAATTCAAGTATCCATTTATCAAGTTTTCCTAAACCAGATTGCATTGCACTTTTATTAGGTATGTAAATTTTTGCTTTTTTCATATCAATGGTCGGAGTGGCAGGATTNGAACCTGCGACCCTCTGGTCCCAAACCAGATGCGCTACCAGGCTGCGCTACACTCCGAGAATGTTCGTTATAGCGTTTTTACTTATGTTTTCAATAAAAAGAAAAAGGTTAAATGATAAGGAAAAGTAGAAATAATTGATTTTACCTTCTATATTTTAATATAATTTATAGAAGCGACAATGTTTATATTAAATAGATATTATAAATTTTATAAATACAACGGACTAATAAAAACTATTACAAAAATTTTAACAACACCCTATCGAATTGTTAAAAAGCATATTTATCAAAAAAATAAAAAAGATATCTTTAATCAAAACACTTCAGAAAAAAGATTTAATCTTATTTATAAAACTAATTTCTGGTCCTCAAATGAAAGTGTTTCAGGTTATGGATCTGAGTTAAAAAATACCATCAATATCGAGAAAGAAATAATTAATATTATTAAAAAGTATCAAATTAAAAGTATTTTAGATGCACCATGTGGAGATTTCAATTGGGTTAAAAATGTTTTAGATAAGGATTTGACTTATATTGGTGGAGATATTGTGCAAGAAATAATTGATAATAATATTAGAAAATTTAAGAANAATAAATTAGATTTCATTAAGCTAGATATTACTAAAGAAAATTTACCAGACTCAGATTTAATGATTTGTAGAGATTGTTTAATTCACTTGTCATTTAAAAGTATTAAATTATTTTTTGAAAACTTTAAAAAAAGTAAGATAAATTACTTATTACTCACAACATATAAGTTAAAAGATAAAAATAAAGAAATAGATAATTTAGATATTCCAGATGGAGAATATAGAGAAATAGACTTAACTAGACCTCCCTTCTTACTGCCTAAACCATTGCATGAAATACTAGATAAAGATGAACTAAATAAAAATAGTGGTTTTAATTGTTACTTAAATCTTTATACAAAGAATCAGATTGATGAACTAAAAATTAAATAAATAGATTCTTATATTTTTTAATAAATTCAACTCTATCTCTCCGCCTTATACCAGCTAAATGAATTATTACAGGATTAAAATAATAATTTGATATTTCATTATTTTTTGGATCATTAAAATTTTTATTAGGCATACTATTCCAAATTCCTGATAAAAATTGAATCTTATTTAAAGTAGACTTATTTGGTTTATTATCTGACAATTTTGAAATTTCGGCTTTGAAACCAATTTCATCCATTACTGCTGCATTATCTGGCCAATAATGATTTAAATATTTTTTTTTATTCCATACATTTCTAAAAAAGTTTAGAGACCAACTGGTATTTCTTACAAGGATTACTCCAACATTAGGACCCCATGTTAAATAATCAACATTTCTATATTTTGTTTTATGATTGGATCTAAAAAATTGATTATGAATAAAAATATGTTTTGTTTTATCAATATGATTTAAAATATTTTCATATCTACATACAAAAGAATCGGCATCTAACCAGAGATAGAATTCATGGCTTTTAGCTTCAAGGTGTTCAATTAGCATCTTTATTTTTAACCAATAAAAATGTCTCTCAAATGATGTTCTTTTATCAATTTCATAATCAAATTTAAAATGATTGGCATATTTGATTATTGTTTTTTCTGATTCTTTTCCAATATTTCTATATCTATAGTTGTAACCTGATAAAATTTTAAGTTTACTATTTTTGAAATTTTTGCTTCTACTTTTAAAAAAGAACATTTATTAATAATTAAGAATTTTCAATATTTTTACATTATACATCACAATTAAAATGTAAATTAAAAAGACCTACATTTATCTCTGTAAAAACTATAATTAACTTTTGCTTATAAATAGATATAAGATAAGCATAACATTTATTTTATAAAATAATGATTATTGAATGTATTAATTGTAATAAANTATTNGAAGTAAATTCAGAANTTATTCCTGAAAANGGAAGAACTATTCANTGTGGCTCGTGTAATCATGTTTGGTTTTATAATCCAAAAATTGCAGATATTAAAAAAGAAATAAAACAGNATNTTGAAATTNNTGTCAAAGAAAAACCAANTATAAATCAAACAAAAAAAAATGAAGNAAAAANNTTTAAANAAGANANCTATTCTAAATTAAAANATAAAAAAAATTATGAGATAACAAAATATAAGCCAAGAAAAAGNTTATCATTTACTAAATTACTTTNGTATTTAATTGTACTTTTGATAACTTTTGTTGCTTTATTAGTTGTCATAGATACTTTTAGTACNTATTTATATCAATTATTCCCTNCTCTTGAGCTTATTATATTTAGTCTTTTTGAGATATTGAAAGACATTAAATTATTTATTAAAGACTTAGTTTAATCATGATTAATTACTTATCTAAACCTTTTAAATGGTTTTTTAAACTTGAAGCAGCTAGCGGTTTAGTTTTGCTATTTGCGGCTATAATTGCATTAATAATCAGCAACTCTAATTTATCTGATTTATATTTTTCAACTTTAGATAAATACTTATTTATAGGTATTAACAACTTTGGGTTAAAATTGTCTGTTTTACATTGGATTAATGACGCTTTAATGGCAATATTTTTTTTCTTTGTCACTTTAGAAATAAAAAGAGAATTTTTACAAGGAGAACTTTCAAATATAAAACAAGCTTTACTTCCAATAATTGCTGCTGTAGGCGGCATGTTGGTTCCTGCACTATTTTATGTATTTATAAACTTTGGTGACAGCGAAACTATGAATGGATGGGCTATACCCTCTGCTACCGATATTGCTTTCTCACTTGGTGTATTATCTCTATTAGGAAAAAGAGTACCGTTATCTCTAAAAGTTTTTTTAACCGCTTTAGCAATTATTGATGACTTAGGAGCAATTGTTATCATTGCTTTATTTTATTCAGGCGATTTGAGCATCAAATACTTAACGCTTATGATGTTGGCTTTTATTGTCCTGTTAATAATAAATAAATTTGATATTAAAAGATTTTTACCTTACTTGGTTGTAGGTATATTTCTTTGGGACTTTACACATAATTCNGGTATTCACGCTACTATTGCTGGAGTNTTATTGGCTATGACCATACCTCACCGAAAGAAAGAAAAAGATTTTTCTTTGTTAATCAAAGTTGAACATGCAATAAGTCCCTACGTAGCTTTTGGTATTATGCCTCTATTTGCTTTTGCCAATGCAGGAGTATCTNTAGAGGGCTTATCTTTNAGTTCTTTATTAGACAAAGTGCCACTTGGAATTGTGTTNGGATTATTTGTNGGTAAACAATTAGGTGTCTTTNTATTTTCATATNTNTCAATTAAAACAAAAATTGCTCAAATGCCTAACAATTCAAATTGGTATAACTTTTATGGCGTGGGTGTTCTAACTGGNATTGGTTTCACAATGAGTCTTTTTGTTGGAAATTTAGCTTTTGTTGAGAATATGCAATATATGGATGGTGTAAAAATAGGAGTACTAACTGGGTCACTTTTATCCACTTTATTTGGTTACTTCTTAATACTACTTACACCTAATAAATGACAAAAAAATTTATATTAGGTTTTACAATAATTATGTTTTTTTTTAAAAGTTCAGCTATCGCAAATTATGAAAAAACTTTTTTTGATCTAAATATTGAGAGCATATCCGGCGAAATAATAAATTTTAGTGATTTTAAAAATAATGTAGTATTAATTGTAAATACTGCAAGCTATTGTGGATTTACAAATCAATATGAAGAACTTCAAATTCTTTGGGATAAATATAAAAGTAAGGGTTTAGTTGTTCTTGCTGTACCATCAAATTCATTTAATCAAGANAAAAATAAAAACTCAGAAGTTAAAGAATTTTGTGAAGTAAATTTTAATATCACCTTTCCACTTTCAGCTATTACTGAAGTAAAAGGAAATAATGCACATGAGTTATTTAAATGGGCTAAAACTAATCATGGTAGCTCAGCAGTACCAAAGTGGAATTTTCATAAGATTTTAATAAACAAAGAGGGAAAAATTGAGGATACATTTTCCTCTTTCACTAAGCCATTATCAAATAAAATAATTAATAAAATAGAGAGTATTTTATAAATTTAGAGTAAGCCCATCGAAAGCAGGTATTGTGTTTTTTGGTAAAATTTTCTTGAGAACTTTGTAATCTAATACTGGAGATAAATTGGTTAAAATAGCTTTTTTAGGTTTGAACTTTCTTATCATAGAAAGAGAGGTCTCTAAATTAAAATGTGATGGATGGTAATTATACCAAAGGCAATCTATGACTAAAAACTTCAAATTTTTGAAATATCTAAAATCTTTAGTGTAAATTTTACTTACATCNCTTATATAAGCCAATTTCTTATCAATTATAAAGCAATTAGATTTAACTTTTCCGTGTTCAACTTTAATAGATTTAACAGAAATTTTTTTCTTATTATTTGATGTAAGAAAAGTTTTTGGTAATTTATGCAATTTTAAAGTAGCAGGATACTCTCTAGAGTAACTTTTGAATATGTATGAAAAACTATTTTTTAAATATTTAGAAGTAAATGGATCAGCATATACATCGATTTGATTTTTGCTACTTATATAAAATGATCTTANATCATTTATTCCATGTGTTTGATCACCATGCATGTGTGAAAAAAGCACTTTNTCTATTTTNTTAATCTTATGTCTTAATAATTGTTGACGTAAATCNGGTGAAGTATCAATCAANATATTTTGATTAGAGGTTTTTAATANTGCAGAACATCGTGTTCTATAATTTTTCTTGATTTTAGGATCACAATTACCAAAAAANCCATCTGGTCTTGGTACACCCATTGAACTACCACAACCAAGTATTATAAACTTCATATAATTTTAATTAAAAAAAAGATTATTNAAATTATTAGTGGTAATTTTGATAAGTTCAGATTTTTCAATGCCCTTTATTTCTGCAAGTTTGGCTGCAGTAAAATCTATAAATGATGGTTCATTTTTTTTTCCTCGNTTTGGCACTGGAGCTAAAAAAGGACTATCTGTTTCAATAAGAATTCTATCTAATGGAAGAGACTTAAATGTATTCTGAAGATCAACAGAATTTTTAAAAGTGATAATGCCACTTGCAGAAAAATAAGAATTAAATTTTAAAAGCTTTTCTGCAAATTTTTGAGATCCCGTGAAACAATGCATCAAAATTTTTAACTTTTCATCTTTATATTCATTTAATACTTCGTAAGTTTTTTCTTCAGCATTTCTTGAATGAATAATTAATGGTATATTCGCTTCTAATGCAGCTTTAATGTGTATCTTAAAACTTTCTATTTGTTTATCTCTATCTGAATTATCATAATAAAAATCAAGACCAGTTTCCCCAACTCCAATAATTTTTTTATTTTGATTTAAATTTTTTGTAAAAAATTCTGAGTTGACGTTATTTTTATCTGCCTCATGTGGGTGTATTCCAATTGTACCAAATATAATTTCATCTTTATTTACAATTTCTTTAACTCTGGAAAAGCTTTCAATAGATGTTGAGATTGTTAATAATTTTTTAACACCAATTTTTTTTGATCGTTGTATAACATTTTTTAGATCACTAAATAATGGCTCATGATCAAGATGACAATGTGAATCAATCATTTTCTTTTTCTATTTTGTTAAATAATATATCAATTTTATTAATAGCACTTCCTTTTTTTAAAAATTCATTATTTCCAATTGACTGAAAAATTACATCTTTTTCTTCAAGATTGAAAATTTTAAGTGCTTTAAGAGATGATTGCGGAATAATTGGATATAATAAAAAAGTTACTTTTCTAACAATTTCAAGAGTTGTATAAACTATTGTATTTAACCTAATTTTATCATCTTTTTTTTTCCACGGCTCCTGGTCATTAAAATATTTATTGGCTTCAAATAATCGATTTACAATATAATCAATATAATAGTTAATATTTTGATTATCTATTTCCGATCTCAACTTATCTAANTTCTGGCTATATTCATCTAAAATTTTTATATCATCATTTTCAAATTTAATTTTTTCTGGCACCTTGCTATCACAATTTTTAATAACAAATGCAGATACACGTTGACATAANTTACCAAAATTATTNGCTAAATCACTATTAATACAATCCTCTAATCTTTCTTGAGAAATATTACCATCATTTCCAAATGAAACTTCTTTTATTAAATAATATCTCAAAGGATCCAATCCATATTGTTTTATAATTTCTAATGGATCCAATATATTTCCTTTTGATTTAGACATTTTTTCCTCATTAGATAATATCCATCCATGTCCGTAAACTTTTTTTGGAGGAGTAATTTTTGCNGCCAATAGGAACGCAGGCCAATATATTGCATGAAATCTTAATATATCTTTTCCAATCAAGTGAACAGATGCTGGCCAAAATTTTTTATATAATTCATCATCTTTATTGGGATAATTTAAAGCACTTATATAATTAGTGAGAGCATCTAACCATACATATATGACATGATCATCATCATTTGGAACTTTAATACCCCATGANAAACTTTTTCTACTTACTGACAAATCTTTTAATCCATTTTTAACAAAACTTATNACTTCNTTTTTCCTNGATGCTGGAGAAATAAAANCAGGATTTTTTTCATAAAATTCNAATAATGNCNTTTCCCACTTAGATAATCTAAAAAAATAAGATTCCTCATCAACCCATTCAACAGGAGATTTAGATGATATGGCCACTTTTTTATTATCAAGATCTTCAATTTCATCCTCATTGTAAAACGCTTCATCCGATACTGAATACCAACCAGAATATTTTGATAAATAAATGTCATCATTTTTTTTTAATTCTTCCCATAAATATTGAACAGATTTTTTATGTCGAGACTCAGTTGTTCTTATGAAATCATTATTTGTTAAATTTAAAGTTTTTGACAAATTCTTGAATGTTTTACTAATTTCATCGCAGAACGCTAGTGGTTCAACTCCTTTTTTTTCAGCAGCTCTTTGAATTTTTAAACCATGTTCATCAGTCCCAGTCAGAAAATAAACTTTATATCCATCTATTCTTTTAAACCTGGCAAAAAAATCAGCAATAATACTCGAATAAGCATGTCCCATATGTGGTTTGGCTGAGGGATAATAAATGGGTGTTGTAATATAATAATTTTTATCCATTTAAAAGCTTTGAATTTATTTCTAAAAATAAAGATTCATCATCTAAATTGAATTTCTTAAAATCATTTATTCTTTTCAAAAAATAATTGTAAACATCTGAATTTGAAACTGAAATATCTTTTATCAAAAATAATTCAAGTATATTGTAAACAAATGTTTTTGATTGCTTATCATCTTTATAAATATTTTCACTTATAAGTTTTAATAAAAAATCTTTTAAATTTATGTCTTTTAAATTAATCTTTTTTTCTTCAGAAAATTTTAAAAGATTATAAATTTCTCCAGGAGTAGAATAATAATTTAATAAATCTTTATTTAAGAGATTATCAATATCATTATCAAAAAGAAGTGAACTAATTTCATTAACCTTATCATTTTCTAGGGATATATTGAAATTAATACAACGAGATAGAAGTGTTGGAATTATTTTCTTATTACTATTTATTAAAATAAAAAATATATTCTCATTAGGTTCCTCTAACGTTTTTAACAGCGCATTTACTGAATTTAAATTCAAATATTCAATATTATCAATTAAAACAAATCTTGGCTTATTGTTGAATGAAGACTTATTGAGTTGAATTATTAATTCTCTAATTTGTTCTATATCTATGTTTTTTTTATCAGGATTAATATCTATTAAATTAAAATTTGGACATGAACCATTTTGAATTAACTTAAATGAGCGATTATCTAAATTTATTTTAAATTCAGCTAAATCATAAGGCATTTCTTCATCTTTTGATAAAACAAAATTAATTAAATGATAAGCAAGAGTACATTTGCCAATACCTTTTTGACCAGTTAATAAAATCTTTGGTGGTAATCTTTTTTGGTCAAATAATTTAGCAAAAACTAAAAGATTATCCTGTAATCCATAAAGATTTGTTTGGCTGTTAGGATANAAATTCATTTTANTAATTTTTCAATTTTNTCAATTATNNTTTTTTTGTTTAATTCNATNGGAAGATTTGAATTAATTATTTTATATCTTTTTTTATTTTTNGATATTCTTAAAAAACCATTTTGTACTTTTTTNTAAAATTTTTCTTTGAANNNATCGTAACGATTAAGTTTTTTTCGTTGTTTCAATCTTTTTTGCATATTGTTTNTGNTAACAATACTNAAAAANGTAAAATCTACTTTAAATGATTTTAAAATATGATTATTAATCTTTTTAATAATATCTAAATTTACACCCATTCCAAAATGTTGATANGCAATGGTAGAGTCGGTAAACCTATCNAGNAAAATTATCTTTTTTCTAAAATTTTTTTTCAAATTNTCCATNTTTTCACTTCTNGCCGCTAAATAAAGTAATAAATCNGTNTTTTTNTTAAAATTAGATTTCTTATCTANAATTAATTTTCTTATCTTTTCTGAGTTCTTATTCCCTCCAGGCTCTCTTATCTTTATATGAGGTATCTTTTTTCTTTTTAAATATTTAGAAACATTGTCAATATGAAAAGTTTTTCCACTACCCTCAATACCTTCAAAGGCTATAACAATTTTTTTAGACATCACCCCAAATCAAATAATTTAAGGATTTCATTAATCTTGAAAAAATATTTACTTTATTAACTTGTTCTTTTGCTAAAAGATCATATTCATCAATTAATTCATCATCGTAAATGATCTTTAATTTGGCTAAAACTTGATCTTTACTAATTGGCGCTTCCACAGGTCCTTCATATAACATTTTAACTTTTAATAGTTTTTTCTTACCTTTTTTTATAATTTTATAGATATCTTCTTTAGTATAAACTTTAACAAAATCCTTTTTTCCTAACCAAACATCAACGCTATCAAANTCTTCTCCCGATTTNTTTATTTCTACTAAATCAAAATTCGTTAAACCATATGTCAATAGTTTTGAGCTTTCTCTAGATCTAGAATTTTTAGTTTCAAAGCCACTAGCTACTGCAATTAACCGTCTACCTTTTCTTTCTAATGATGATGCTAAAGAATATTTTTCCACTGCAAGATATCCAGTTTTAATTCCATCTGCACCCATATTTTTATATAAAAGTGGATTTCTATTTCCTTGAGTAATTGGATCGCCACCAGTTCTATCCCAAGTAAATTCTTTTTCACTGAACCACTCGTAATATTCTGGATAGTTTTTAATTAAATAATGAGACATTATCATTATGTCTTTTACTGTTGAATAATTGTCAGGATCATTAATTCCAGATGAGTTTGCAAAATTTGTATTACTCATACCAATTTCTTGTGCTTTGGAAGTCATCATAATTGCAAATTCCTCTTCAGTTCCTGCTATTCCTTCAGCTAATGCAACACAAGCATCATTTCCTGAGGCAACAATAATACCTCTAAGTAAATTTTCTACACTCACCTCATCATTGACCATAACAAACATTGAAGAATATCCAGAAGTTGATAGCCGCCAAGCTTTCTCTGAAATAATAAATTTTTCATCTAAAGTTAAATCGCCTGATTTAATTAAATCAAAAGCAATAATGGAGGTCATTATTTTTGTCATTGAAGCAGGATAAATTGATCTGTCTGGTTCTTTTTCATATAAAATTTCACCCGACAAAAAATCTTGTAAGATTGCTGTTCTTGCTTTTATCTCAATATTAGAATGCGCACTGTTAGAAATAAAAAAAGTTATAAGAATTGTAATTAGAAAATTTTTAAACATTTTTTAGCACTTCTAAGTTTTCGAAATTAAGAGATTTTAACTTCTCAAATGACTCTTTCAAACTTTTTATATCATTAAAAGGACCTATTAATACTCTAAATTTAGTTTGAGATAATTTTTTTATCNTAGAGTTTTTTATAGAAGTTTCATCTTTGATTCTAGAAATCATCATTTTAGCAGTAGATTTATAGTAAAAATCAGCAATCTTTATTGAGTAAGAAAATTTTTCTTTAGTTGTTTTTTTTTCTTTTTTCTTAGTTTTGCTTAAATCATTAATTTGAATACCATCAATTGGCGCCTTTTCTGCAACGTTTTTTTCCTCATCGAAAGTTTTACTTTTTTTTGCAATAAAAGTAGAATTTCTAGATATTAACACTATTTCCAATAAGGGTTCATTGAAATCAAGATCTAAATCTTCAGCAATTCTTCTAGATATAACAGAATTGTAAAAATCTGAAAATTTTTGGTTATTAGATTTTACTTCTGCAATTAAAGACTTTCCATTTTTTGGATTTGTAATCTTAACAGCAGATTTTCTTTTAAGTGATTTGTGATGAATCATTAATGATCTATCATCTAATTTTTTAATTTTTTTTACATTTTCGTCAAAGATTAAAGCAAAGCCACTATTACTATATTTTTTCTCTATTTTTGTTTCAATCTTATCTGGCTTCATTGCTACTTGTTCACAACCTATCAAAAATATTGATAACAAAAATATTAATAAAATTTTATAATTCATTTTTAAATTTATCTTTTAAGGTACAAACAGCTAAAGCAAATCTTAGAGATCTATTCCATTGGAGAATTATTTCGTAGTTATCAAATACAATATATGCAGGATTTAAAGTATCTGCACCAGGAATAATATCTTTGTCTGGAGTGATTATTGCAACATTATNATTTGATTTTAGAAAGCTTATATCATCATAATTATCAATATATTTCTTAAAAAATCCTAATTTTTTTTTATTTTGGAGTTTTTTTGCAGAAACATTCAAATATTTTTTTGGAATATCTTCTTTAAGATCTATTCTATAAAAACAAGGTGAGTCTTTTTTCCAACCAATTTTTTTAAGATAATTAGCTGCTGAAGCATAAGCATCATGAGAATTTTTTAAATCAATATAATTATCTGTATTAAAATCAATTGCGTGATTTTTTATGGTTGAGGGCATGAATTGAAAAAAACCAAATGCACCTGCCCATGAACCATACAATGATTTATAATCTATCTGATTTTCATCAATTAATTTNAATAATATTAAAAGCTCTTTAGTAAAAAACTCAGATCTTCTTTTATCNTAACTTAAAGTTGCTAGTGAAGAAAGNATATCCATTTTTCCNACATAAGTTCCATAATTTGTTTCAATACCCATCAATGACAATAAAAGTTCCTTCTCAATNTTAAACTTATTTTCAACAATATTAATCAAATCTTTATTATTTAAATAGAAGTCGATACCTTTATTTAATTTTTTTGTAGAAGATCTCTTTGATATATAAGTTTTGGTGTCTTCATAAAATTCAGGCTGNTANCTGTCNTATTTTATAACATTTGCTAANAACTTAGTATCTGTCATTACNAGATCAAAAGTTTTCTCAGAAATATTATTNGCTAAAGCTCTTTGTTTNAAATCTTTTTTCCACTTTTCAAAATCTGTATTNTCATTTGCAAATNAGTTNGNNTTTAAAAAAAATAGAATTAAAAAAAAAATNTTAATTTTTTTCATATAAGTCATTTAANTATATAATTACAGCAATCCAAATAATAATAAAACTTAGAAATTTAACTAATGAAAAATCCTCTCCATAATAAAAATAACCTAAAATGAACTGTAATGTNGGCGTNATNTAAAATATCATTCCNGTTGGNCCTAATCCAATTAACTCNACCCCTCTTACATATAAAAANANAGGAATCACAGTCATNGGACCAGCTAAAAGTAAATATAGACTTAANCCNGGNTTACTTAANTTAAAGTCNTTTAGACCATTATTTGCAATTATATAAAATGCAANTAAAGCAAAAGGNAAAATATATAANCTTTCAATTAGNANNCCAATNTCNGTATCAATNTCNATTTTTTTTCNNACNAAATTATAAAAGGCCCAACTAAAAGCTACAATGAGACCGACCCATGGTAATGATTTAAGATTAAAAAAAATTAAAATNAATATTGANACAAAAACTAGAATAATTGAAAAAATCCTTTTTTTGTTTAGTTCCTCTTTAAAAAAAATATACCCCAAAAGAACACTAATTATTGGCATTATAAAATAACCAAAACTAGCATCAATAATCCTTTCTGATGCAACAGCATATATCCATATAGACCAATTAACAAAAATTAAAAAACCAGACAAAAATAATGCAATTAATTTTTTTTTATCTTTTACTTCTTTTAAAAAAATTTTCCATTTAGACAGAAATGTTGTGGTTAAAATTAACATTATTGCTGTCCACAGACATCTGTGAACAACTAATTCAGTATGACCAATAAAAGAAACTGACTCAAAATATATAACTCCAATAAATCCCCACCAAAAAGAACCTAAAGAAGTTAATATTAAACCTTTGTTAAAATCATTTTTCATACTAATTAAATGAATAAAATATCATGAGTAATTAGACTATTTTATTGTTGAATTAAATATTTTTAATTATAAAAGCTTCTACACGGAGAGATGGCTGAGCGGTTGAAAGCACCGGTCTTGAAAACCGGCAAAGGGGCAACTCTTTCCTGGGTTCGAATCCCAGTCTCTCCGCCATATAATTGTTAATATTTAAAATTTTTAAATAAATTATTAATTTTGTTATCTTCAAATTCAATGTTGGTTTTTAAACCATTATAAAAATTGTAAAGATTATTATCATCTATTTCTAAGAATTTTATTAATTCATTTAAATCTTCAACATTTAATTGATCTATGTATTTATTAGTGAATGCTCCTAAAAGTTTATCCATTTCTTTCGTACCGCGATAATTTGATCTGTATATAATTTTTTTTTTTATTTGTTCTATATCAGCGGTCATATTAGGAATATAATATTAGTTTATGGATATTAAAAGAAATTATGAATATTTATTATCTGACCTAAAATCTATAAAAGGTGTTGGTTTAAAAACATCAAATTTATTAAAAAGAAAAAAAATTAATAGTATTTTTGATCTGTTATGGAAATTACCAAAATCTTATACAGATCGAAGTTTATCTTCGAAAATTAAAGATTTAAAAATAGATGAGATACAAACTATAACTATAATTCCTCAAAAATATTCATTTCCAAGAGTAAGAAACTTACCAAATCGAGTTTTATGCAAAGATGAAACTGGTGAAATAGATTGTGTTTTTTTTAATAGTTACGAAGGATATATTA
>FUFK010038536.1_pt1 | contig 14168 bp, 11 predicted proteins | sample 1021851 | NCBI WGS metagenome assembly FUFK01 (sample SAMEA51879418, study PRJEB19060) | metagenome | reverse complement strand
TCTGCAAATGAATAAGATGGAAAGCAATGAAGTTAAACTGGAGAGTGTATCGTTCAACATTCGGGAACTTCTAAGTAGTATTGTAAACAGTTTTGAATTCACGAGAGTACAGAATAAGAATGAGATTACTCTGGATATTGACGATCAAATTCCATCATACCTTATAGGCGATTCAGTCCGTTTGTCGCAGGTTCTNATGAATCTNGTNGGNAATGCNATGAAGTTNACCGAGCGTGGACTCATCAAAATCAGCATCAATCATCTGGAGGAGAATACTGATACCGCGAAGATCCATTTTGTAATTGAAGATAATGGTCCAGGGATACCTGAAAGTAAGAAGAAGATGATCTTTGAGGAATTCTCGCAATTAGAGAATAGCAATTATAATTACCAGGGAACAGGACTAGGTTTACCTATTGTAAAAAAATTACTGAAACTCTTTGGTTCTAAGATCAAACTGGATACTAAAGAAGGGGAGGGATCATCATTTAGTTTTACTATAGAGTTCGGAATTGATCACACTAAAGCTGAAGTTCCGGTTATAGAAGATGATCTGGATCAACTTGCCTTGCATGGTAAAAAACGTATCCTGATCGTAGATGATAACCGAATCAATCAAGTAGTTACCAAAAGAATTCTTGAGAAGAAGGATTTTGAATGTGAAGTTGCCGGCGATGGTACCACAGCTATAGAAATGGTTAGGGAATCTAATTACGACCTTGTACTCATGGATGTGAATATGCCTGGTATTAGCGGACTGGAAGCTACCAGTGAAATTCGCACCTTCAATAAATATCTACCCATTGTAGCTTTAACGGCCGTTGAGGTTGAAGAAATTCGTGAGGAGATCCAATCCGCAGGGATGAGCGACATCATTATAAAACCATATGATGTGCAGCAATTTTACCAGATCATTTATAAGAATTTAAGCATGTCTGCTATTCCAGAAAAGGTTTAGCTTATTTCTTAACCTCTTTTGAATTTTCGGGAATCTGAAAATAGCTCTCTTCAGGTTGAAAGAACAGAATATTCGAAATCTTCGCCTCTCCAATTTTATCACCTAATCCGCTTTCTTCATTCCAGTTGTGGAAACTCCAGGTAGTGGCGAAACTCACATTTTCGACTGTCTGATAATCACTATACACGATCGCATGTGGATTTTCTTCAGCTTTAGACTTATCAGTACCAAATGTTACAATATAGGCGGCAGCCTTTAGCAACTTGCTCTCATCGTCCTGATACACCACATACCAATCATCTGGTGAATCTCCGGTATCATTCTTAAAAGTTAATTTTGAGGATGGATATTCCAAACTATCAAGTTTGCGCTGACTTGATTCTTCCCAAACTGTACCTGGATCTGTAAGTTTAAAAGGCATGGCAAAGAAATACTGCCAGGTGAAAATATCAAAACGTGCGCCATCTGTAGCACTTGAATCTGGTGACATGGCCACCTTACTTCCATCAAAAATTATGGTAGAACCATTATTTTTCTCGATTCTGATCCCACTTGAGTTCGTGTTCATAGCCAGTTTTGCCTTGAGCCTTTCTGAACCTCCAAAATTAAGCTGAATATCAAAGGAAACGGCTTCCTTCATTTTAAAGGCAGATTTGTTGTGAGCCTCTTCGATATTTTCAGAAAAACTTAAAACCTGAGGAGGTCCAGCTCCATCTCCAATGCCATTATCAGGCTCTACAGGAATCCTTTCTTCTTCGGAAGAATTCTTACAACTTACGATGCTGACAATTAATAATAGTGCGATAATTTTCTTCATGGTTTATACATTATTGGTCAATAAAAAAGCCGCTGTAATTCAGCGGCTTTGTTAGTCGGAAGTAAAGTGATTACTTTACCATATCGAAACTTCTTTTAATAAAATCAGTAAGTTCTTCACCTTTCAGAAGATTTTGAGACAATCTTGCAAGGTCAAGCGATTGCTTGATCAAGCGTTGTTGTTTCTTCTCAGTTTTGGTGTTTAGAATAGTATTNATCAACTCNTGATTGGTATTAACCACAAGATTATACATTTCAGGCATATTACCCATTCCAAACATTCCGCCACCACCGGTCTGTTGCATCTCTTTCATCCTACGCATAAACTCCGGTTGAGTAATAATTAATGGCGCGGCGGTGCTGTCCATAGCCTCCATTTGGATCGTATACTTTTCCGTAGGAATTACTTTTTCAAAATCACTTTTGAGTTTTTCCTTTTCTTCATCAGATAGTTTAGAGATCTTCTCATCATCTGTCTTAATAAGGTTATCGATGTGATCTGAATCTACTCTTACAAATGAGATATTCTCATGAGTCGTTTCAAGTTTTTGAAGCAGGTGAGAAACTATAGGGCTATCCAGCATTAATACTTTGTAGCCTTTATCCTTAGCTGCCTGGATATAACTATGTTGCTCGTCTTTATTAGAAGCATATAGAATAACCAGTTTATCATCCTTATCGGTTTGATTATCCTTTATCGCTTCTTTAAGCTCTTCAAAAGTGAAAAATTCATTTTCCGTAGTTGGATACAGCGCGAATTTATCAGCTTTTTCAAAGAATTTATCTTCGGAAAGCATTCCGTATTCAATAACGATCTTGATGTCATTCCATTTTTTCTCGAAATCCTCACGATTGTTGTTGAATAAGCTTTTCAGCTTATCGGCAACTTTACGGGTGATATAACTCGAGATCTTCTTTACGGCACCATCAGCCTGTAAATAAGATCTTGAGACGTTAAGTGGAATATCTGGAGAGTCGATTACTCCGCGAAGCATGGTAAGGAATTCAGGTACGATACCTTCCACATTATCGGTTACATAAACCTGGTTCTGGTATAACTGGATTTTATCCTTCTGGATATTCATATCCTGAGCCATTCTAGGGAAATAAAGGATTCCTGTCAGGTTAAAAGGATAATCTACATTTAGGTGGATATGAAATAATGGATCTTCAAATTGCATTGGATACAATTCTTTATAGAATTCATTATAATCTTTTTCCTCCAGATCTGTAGGTTGCTTAGTCCACGCAGGATTTGGATTGTTGATGATGTTATCAACGGTTTTTGTTTCCGGCTTAGCATCTTCTTTTGCATCTTCAGGGAGTGGTAGGGTTTCTTCCTTAGTACCAAACTTAATTGGTATAGGCATGAACTTATTGTACTTCACCAAAAGTTCCTGGATTCTGCTCTCTTCCAGAAATTCTTTATCTTCATCGTTAATATGAAGAATCACTTCAGTCCCGTGAGTGGATTTTTCAGCATCTTCAAGCGTAAACTCTGTAGTACCTTCGCAAATCCAATGAGCTGCAGGTTCATTTTTATGAGATTTGGTTAAGATCTCTACTTTGTTCGCTACCATAAAAGCAGAATAGAAACCAAGACCAAAATGGCCTATAATTCCACTATCTTTCGCGGAGTCTTTGTATTTGTCAAGAAATTCTTCAGCCCCAGAAAAGGCAACTTCATTAATATATTTCTTAACTTCTTCTTTCGTCATCCCAATACCCTGATCAATAATATGCAGCGTATTGTTGTCCTTGTTAACTTTTACTTCAATCGTAGGATTGCCATATTCAACATTAGCTTCACCTAAACTACTAAGGTGCTTTAATTTTAAAGTTGCATCGGTTGCATTTGAGATCAGCTCCCTTAAAAAGATTTCATGATCACTGTATAAAAACTTTTTAATAAGCGGAAATATGTTTTCAACAGACACATTTATTTTTCCGGTTGCCATATAATTTGATTTAAAATTTTGTTCGGTTTGAGAGATTCAAAAAAAATACCAATAATGCTTTGCTGTCAAACTGACACCCAATGTAATGTATGTTTTATATATACGTCTAAGCCATTGTATATAGCTGAATGAGAACTTTTAACAAAGTTTTGTTTATCAAATAATAGAAATACCTAAACAAAGTAGTATCTTTGAAAAAGAANTAAGAATTATGGCAAAGGCAACAGGAAATAGTAAGGTGAAGAAGAAGCCAAGTGAGGATAGGCTTATAGCAATCTATATGGACTATGTACTTGTGAATGAAAGTACTCCTAGAAGTGTTTACAAGTTTGCTAAGGAGAATGATATAACCGAACAGGAGTTTTACGAATTCTTCGGAAGTTTTGATGGTCTAAGAAAGAAGATCTGGGATAAGTTTTTTGACAACGCCCTATCTGTCATGGAGAAGGCACCAGATTATCACTCCTTCAGTAATCGTGAAAAGCTACTCACATTTTTCTATACGTTCTTCGAGGTTTTAACTGCAAACAGAAGTTACGTACTCTACGCACTTAGTGAGCATAAGGATCGAATGAAAAACCTTGAACAACTTAAAGGTTTACGTAGAAAGATGCGCAGTTTCGTCAAGGATTTAATTGCTGATGGCAATAGTGACAAATCGTTCAAAATTTTTGAGCAGAGTGAAACTGTTTTTAGCGAAGGAGTATGGGTGCAATTCTTATTCCTGCTAAAGTTCTGGATGGAGGATAATTCTCCATCTTTTGAAAGTACAGATGTTGCAATTGAAAAATCTGTGCATACCGTATTTGATCTATTCGATAACACTCCTTTGGGGCGTGTGGTAGACTTCGGAAAGTTCTTGTGGAAAGAACGAATGGCCTAATATTAAGATTATGAAAACGATAGATAAAATTCCAACAGGCAAAATTGGCCGTACCAGTAAACTGGTTCAAACCGGTGTTAAGATTGGTGGGAATTACATCAAATATTACGGTAAAAAGGCATTTAATTCTGAATTAACACGTGATGAGTTAGATGAAGACAATGCTACAGATATTTATGACGGATTAAAGAGTCTGAAGGGAAGTGCTTTAAAGGTAGCTCAAATGCTATCTATGGAGAAGAATCTACTTCCAGGTGCCTATGTAGAAAAGTTTAGCCTGGCGCAATTTAGTGTGCCACCACTTTCTGCACCATTAGTTAGAAAAACATTTAAAAAATATAACGGAGCATATCCTGAAGAGCTATATGATACTTTTGCAACCCAGTCGGTAAATGCCGCCAGTATCGGTCAGGTACATAAGGCGACAAAAGATGGGAAAAAACTTGCTGTGAAAATCCAATATCCGGGGGTTGCAGATAGTATCAGTTCAGATCTCGCGATGGTAAAACCAATTGCTCTAAAGATGTTCAATCTTTCAGCAAAGGATTCTGAAAAGTATTTCAAGGAAGTTGAAGGAAAACTTCTGGAAGAAACAGATTATATTCTGGAAGTGAAGCAAAGTAAACACATTTCCAAGGCAGCTGCTCACATTCCTAATATTAAATTTCCGAAGTATTATGAAGATCTTTCCAGTGAAAGGATCATTACTATGGATTGGATGAATGGAATGCATCTTAGTGAGTTCTCAAAACAGAATACGTCACAGGAACTTGCAGATAACGTAGGACAGGCGCTATGGGACTTCTATATGTTTCAGATTCACGGATTAAAGATGGTACATGCAGATCCACATCCTGGGAATTTTATGGTGGATTCTGAGAATAATCTGATCGCCATTGATTTTGGTTGTATCAAACAGATTCCAGATGATTTTTATACTCCTTACTTCTCATTAACAGATCGTAATAATCTTGATAATGCAGACTATTTCCACGATAGATTATTGGAACTGGAAATTCTTCAGGAAAAGGATACAGATAAGGAGAGAAAGTTTTTCTCTGAAATGTTTTACGAGATGTTTGCGATGTTTTCAACTCCGTATCAATCTGAAGTATTCGATTTTACTGATAAAGAATTCTGGGATAATCTTTCCCAGCTAAGCGAAAAATATTCTAAGGATCCGGAATTACGTCGTATGAATGGAAATCGAGGAAGTAGACATTTCCTTTATATGAGCAGAACATTCTTCGGGTTATATAATTTGTTACATGATCTCAAAGCTAAAGTTGAGGTTAATAAGTTTAGAGGTCTCCTCTAATGGTTGATTTATTGGTTAGGTTGAAGAGAGCGTAGTTGTTGGTAGCAGCTGCGCTTTCTTTTTTGGTACTAAAAAAGCCCCCGGTTTATTCCGGGGGCTTTTTATTAGGAAGAGATTAATGTATTAATTTCCAGCTTCCTGCTGTTCAGTATTAGATTCAATCTCTCTATTCTTCACATATTTTTCCAGCCATTGATCCTGTTCCCACAATACGTGCAGTACAGATTCCTTTGCACTATAGCCATGACTTTCCTTAGGTAACATCACCAATCTAGCAGTGGCTCCAAGTCCTTTAAGTGCATTAAAGTAACGTTCGCTCTGCATAGGATAAGTTCCGGAGTTATTGTCTGCTTCCCCATGGATCATTAATAATGGAGTATCCATCTTTTCTGCATGCATGAAAGGAGACATGGTGTTGTAAATTTCCGGAGCTTCCCAGTAATTTCTTTCTTCGCTTTGAAATCCAAANGGAGTAAGGGTACGATTGTAAGCACCACTTCGAGCGATTCCTGCAGCAAACAGATCTGAATGAGAGAGCAGATTAGCAGTCATAAATGCACCATAACTATGCCCGCCAACAGCTACTCGATCACGATCCACGAATCCTCGTTCATCGACTGCATCGATAGCCGCTTTAGCATTCGCCACTAACTGCTTTCTGAACGTGTCATTAGGTTCTTCATCACCTTCTCCTACAATTGGAAATGAGGCATCGTCAAGCACTACATAACCTCTGTTCACCCAATAAACCGGTGATCCGTAATACGGATACGTGAAATCATTAGCATTCGAGGTGTTTTGAGAAGCTGAATTTTTGTCTTTGAATTCTCTTGGATATGCCCACATGAACATAGGGAGTTTTTCTGGGTTAGACATATCATAACCGGCAGGAAGATAAAGCGTGGCATTTAGTTCCAGACCATCATCTCTTTTATAAGTGATCACTTCTTTATGAACGTCTTCCAGAGATTTGAAAGGATTCTCAAAATTGGTGATCTGGGTAAGTTTATTCTTAGAATCTATATCCCGGATAAAGTAATTAGGATACTCGGTAGAAGACTCGATACGAACCAGGATCTCACCTTTATCGATGTCCAGCGCTTCCACCAGACTTTCTTTTTGATCTTTTAGCTCAGACTGGTACATACGTTCAGTTTCACCAGAACTTAGATCGATTTTNTCCACNAAAGGAAATTGTCCATCNTCTGTAAAACCTGAACCCATTANGAAAGCTTCATCTTTATCNAGTTCAAGAACNGAACGTCCCCATTTNTTTTTNGACATCACAAATCTNCCTGGATCGCTGTATACATCCTGATAATTTCTATCGAAGATGATTTCAGGCTTCTGGGAGGCGTCGGATGGGTCGAATACATAGGTTTTCGTATTTCTGGTGTTCCACCAGTAATCGTTCGCTAAGGCAGTATTATCATCTCCCCAGGTAATTCCGCTCGCACGATTCTTAAGTTTAATTAATGATTTTCCTTCACCCTTAAATGGCGCTTCAAGTTGAAAATATTCATCTCTGTATTCCACTTCTTTTTCAGGATCTCCGCCATCAAGAGCCACAACATATGTTAAAGTCGCAGGACGATCACTTCTCCAGCTCCAATCTCGTTTGCCTTCTCTTTCTGCCATAAAACCTTTCGGCAGATCCTCAATGAGCGGTACTTCATTGATCATATTTATTAATTTTCCGTTCTTGTCATATATGCTTGTTTCGGAAGGGAATCTGTAATATGGAACCAGGTATGAGAACGGCTTTTTTAAATGTGTAACCATCACATATTCTCCATCTGGTGAAAATGATATATCAGAATACATTTTAGGAGNCATCCATGANGANACTGTACCATCCAGNTTTACTTTCATGATNTCAGATCTNGCTAATTGTTCAAAATTATATTCATCATTAGGATTCTTTAGAAGATCCTGATAAGTCCTGTTCTGGGCTTCTTTCCCATCACTAACCGAAATTGTAGGACCCGAGGGGACCGAAGTTTCGGTATCGATTAATGCTTTTCTATCTTTAGGAAGGGTAGTGACCAGAATAGCAGAATTATCTCTAAACCAGTTCACGGTGCTACGCATATTTGCATTAAGATTGGCCTCGGTTAGTTTTTTTGCTGCAGCGTCTTCAATGTTAAGTACCCACAATTCTACTCCAGTATCTGTGGTGTGTGTAAATGCCATCATACTTTCGTCTGGTGACCAGGTAAAATTGGTAAGACGAGGGTTTTCCGGAAGTCCGCTTACCTGTACAGGTTCTTTTGCATTTACAGATTTGACTTTAAAATTATTGTAATAACGTGCCCTGCTATTAATATTGGTNACGGGATTTATTCTCAAACCACCCAGGCGTAATTCTTCTTCGCTTAGTTCGGCTATACTTTTAAATTGATCCCTGTACAGGAAGATCATCATTTCTGCATCACTATCTATTAGAGTGGAAGGTGCCAGGGGAACATCGATAAGTTCAAGGATTTCCTGCGGTGGTTTCTGGTAGTCCAGGTTTTCCTGAGCTGCCATTCCATTAAGGAATAGAAAGGATCCCGCCAGACATAACAAAAGTCGGTTCATAATGTNAATTTTAGATTTGAATTTAAATGATTACAAGCTTAATTGTAGTGTTAATGTTTCTTATATTGCGCGTCGGAATTTTCGCAAATTCATTAAATTTAATAAGAATTATTTTTAATATCATAATTTTTACCCATGTATCAAACAAAAATTGCAGGATTAGGAAAATATGTACCGGAAAATGTTGTCACGAACGATGATCTTTCGAAACTGATGGATACGAACGATGAGTGGATCACCGAGCGTACCGGAATTAAAGAAAGAAGACATATAAAGAAAGGAGATGGCAACACTACTGCAAGCATGGGAGTGAAAGCTGCCAAAATTGCCATCGAAAGAGCAGGGATTTCAAAAGACGATATTGATCTTATTGTATTCGCAACACTAAGTCCAGATTACTACTTTCCTGGGTGTGGAGTTCAGGTTCAGGAAATGCTGGAGATAGACACCTGTCCTGCCCTTGATGTCCGTAACCAGTGCAGTGGTTTTATTTACGCAGTTTCAGTAGCAGATCAATTCATCAAGACGGGAATGTATAAGAACGTACTGGTAATTGGTAGTGAGAACCATAGCGGTGGTCTTGATTTTACCACCAGAGGGCGATCGGTTTCAGTTATTTTTGGTGATGGAGCAGGAGCAGCCGTACTCACAAGAAGTGACCATAACGGGCAGGGAATACTTTCTTCACATTTACATTCTGAAGGGAAGCATGCGCTTGAATTATCCTTAAAAGGACCAAGTACCAATCATTGGGTGCCAGAGATTATTGCTGAGAATCCACAGGGAGATGATATTCCTTACTATCCTTATATGAATGGGCAGTTCGTGTTCAAAAATGCGATCCAGAGATTTTCAGAAGTGATCAATGAAGGACTTAAGGAAAACGGACTTTCAGTTTCAGATATAGATATGCTTATTCCGCACCAGGCGAATTTAAGGATTTCTCAATTCGTTCAGCAGAAATTTAAGCTTGCAGACGACAAGGTTTATAATAATATTCAGAAATATGGAAACACCACTGCGGCTTCAATTCCCATTGCTCTTACTGAAGCCTGGGAACAGGGTAAAGTAAAAGAAGGAGATACTGTGGTGCTGGCTGCTTTTGGAAGTGGCTTCACCTGGGGAAGTGCAATTATCAAATGGTAGTGGAAAAATTGAATTAAAAAAGACCGGCTTTTGCCGGTCTTTTTGTTTAAATACCTTTATAGTATTTATATAGATCGTAAATTCCGAAGAGAATAAATCCCGCGGCGATCGCAGTTCCGAAATTATCGGTTTCTATCGCAGTTAGTTTTTGATAAAGTCTAAAGCTTCCGTAGCAAATAAAAACAATCCCAAGGATAAGATTCCATTTGTTACGTTGAGGTCTTTCTTCAAGTTCATTATTCATTATCGAAGTCATTTGGGAATGTAGACTTAGCGATCTTCAAAGCTTCGTCAAAATCTTTTTCAAAAACGAATAATAATACCATCCCGTGGGTGGAACCAAAACCAGCAAGTCTGGCCGACTCCACATCGTTTCTTATCCTCGAATGGATATTGCTTTCGCCAAAAAGTTCCTGCAAATATTGCACATTGGTTTCTGGTCCGGTATAAACTCTTTTATATTCTTCTGAAGTACTCATATTTTACAAGATAAGATTACAAAATACGAATATATCGAAGTATTCAGNTACTTAATCAAAATTTAATTAAGCGTTGAAATATTTACTGTCCCAAATTTCTGTACTAAAGTTTTTCCCCATTTTGAAGCCATAAAATATAGAGATCCCGGCAAACCATTTGAAGATAAAAAAGAATATCATAAAAAACTGAGTAGTGGATTGCTGCGGACTAAATAAACCATCGGGAACTAAAAGAGCCGTTAGAAAGCTGGTAATGAGTAATAGCGCAAGAAAATTCTCAAGAGTTTTAAATGGCCACATGATNATTCTTCTTAAAGGNTGGAGATCATTTCCCCATTTATGGATCAGGTAATAATAATCATTCCCCATTGGAGCGAATAATAATGGATCATCAGCATTTTTCAGCTTAAATAACTTGGAAGGAGCAATGATCTTAAAACCTTTTAATGTTGTGTTATGTTTATTCTCCAGATGTTTGATTCTCGTGATCGCTTCGTAAGGAATTTCAGATTTAAACAATGCAGAATCCAGAAATCTAAGTCTGTAGTTAACACATAACTTATAGATATCGTCTTTATGATAAATTCGGTTTGAATNCAACANATCGAAATTGAGATTATTCGATTCCTCCTGTATTTCCTGTAGATTTTGATGAATAGTTTCTTCCCGGAGGTTGTCCTGCAGCAGGATCTCACGAACCTCATCCATGATCTCATGCTCATGGATACGTTTGCTCCGTGTTTTATTTAATTGATGCTGTAGATTCGTGCGGGATATTTTCAACTTCATGTTCATAGTCTTTAAGCTGTACTAAATTAATTATTAAGCTCAAGACATACAACGTCTTACTGCATTTTTTGTGCTAANAATCAAAACTTTAGGAGATGTTCTATCTTGTTAAAAGAATCCCAATTGCCTTTAATTTAAAAACCGTTGAAGCAACCTACGCGTAACTTAGGTATATATTTAAAACAAATAATTATGAAAAAGTTACAATTACTAAGCTTACTAAGTTTTTTATTCATCGCGACCAGCGGTATTGCTCAAAATTCAAAGGACACTAAAATGGTTGGAGGAGCTGAAATGTACCCAACAAAGAATATCGTAGAAAATGCGGTAAATAGTAAAGATCATACAACTCTGGTTGCTGCGGTGAAGGCCGCTGAACTGGTAGATGTATTGAGTAGTGATGGACCATTTACAGTATTTGCTCCAACGAACAAGGCTTTTGAAGCACTTCCAGAAGGAACAGTGGAAACTTTACTTAAAGAAGAAAACAAAAGTAAATTACAGTCAGTTTTGACATACCATGTACTTGCAGGAGATTTTAAAGCTGCAGACATCGTAAATGCTATCAAAAAAGGAAATGGAAAAGCAACTTTCAAAACGGTAAGTGGTGCAAATATCACTGCTATGATGGATGGAAAGAACGTAAAAGTTAAAGATGCTGCTGGTAATGTTGCTACTGTAACAATTGCCGATGTAAATCAGTCAAACGGAGTGATCCATGTAATTGATACGGTTCTTTTACCAACAAAATAATTCAGAATATCTGAAATTGTGAAAAAAGCGACTATTAGCCGTTTTTTTCAGTTAAATAAACGTCAAATCGGGTCTTTAATTTTACTATTCTGTTGTTTCCGGTTACATTCAGAATTATTAAAAAAAAGCTATGAAAAATTTGAAAACATTTCTCGTTATAAGCATTGTGGCACTTACTCTGGCTTCTTGCGGAAGTAGTGCTCCAACTGCGAAAGACGATCTAAAACAATTAAAATCTTACGACACTTATGCATTCCTGGCGAATAAGGATACCATCCTGAATCGTAAACTGGATAATAAGGCGATAAATTCAACGATCGTGGCGACCATCAATGCGAACATGAAAGAAGAAGGTTTTAGTCTTGATAAGCTACAACCTGATGTTCTCGTATATGTTCACCCAATGTTCGATGAAAAGGTAGCTGTAAATGCAAATCCTGTTTATACCAATTATCCATATTATAAGCCGGGCTTCTTTATTGGATCCTATTACGAAGATTACCTATACGAAAACTATTTTACGGTACAGAGAATTAGCGGATCGAGAGTGAAGCAGGTGCCTTATCGTGAGCGCTCAATTGTGATCGATCTAATTGATCGAAGATCGAACGAGATCTTGTGGAGAGGAACTTCCGAAGAGACTATTGAAACTAAGAGAATGGATCGTGAGATTCGTGAATATGTGGATGAGATCTTTAAGGATCTGTAATTTGCAAAATGATTTAGAATAAAAAAACCGTACTCGATGTACGGTTTTTTTATTTTGATACTATGNAGCGAATATTAGCGTAATTCTGCTTTTAGTTCCTTTTCGAATCTATACTGAAGCTTACTCATCATTTTATCAACTTGCTTGTCTGTAAGCGTTTTATTCTCGTCCTGAAATACAAAGCTTACTGCGTAACTTTTCTTGCCTTCCGGAAGGTTTTCACCTTCGTAAACATCAAAAAGGCTNACNTCTTTCAATAATTTCTTTTCCGTTTGTCTTGCGATTTGATCNATCTCATCGTAAGTCACAGAATTATCGAGAAGTAAGGCAAAATCTCTTCGCATGCTAGGATACTTCGCAATAGCACTAAACTTATTCTGATGTTGTTTAGCAGCTTCTATGATTTCATCCCAGTTAAAATCTGCGTAAACCACTTCCTGATCTATATCAAATTTTTTCAGAATTGATCTTTTGACCACACCGAAGTCTACCAGTTTAGATTTTTTCGTACTCATCTGAAGGCTTTCAGAAAATACAGAACTTTTACCGGTCTTAGTTTTAAGCGTATTCAAAATTCCTAATTTCTGAAAAATCGATTCGATCACCCCTTTCAGGTAAAAGAAGTTTCCAGCNGGGAAATTNGGNGNATTCCANGTCTCAGCAGTTCTGTTACCAGACATNAACAACGAAAGATGTTTCTTTTCTTCCCTGCCACTTACAAAGGAATGATAGGTCTTTCCAAATTCNAAAATGCGAAGNTTAGCTCGTTTTCGGTTTAGATTGTAACTAATAGCTTCCAGCCCTGAAAAGAGCATGGTTTGTCTCAAAACTGNAAGATCCTGACTTAGCGGATTCAACATTTTCACCTGGTACTCATTTTTAGCATCATCGCTAAAGTCANTATAAGCGGGCGTTGTTAGCGAGTTGGCCATGGTTTCGTAAAACCCCTGTCCTATAAGTTGCTGAGCGATAAGATTCTGAATCTTATAATCCTCATATTTAGAGGTGTTCGCTACAGATAGGCTTAGTTTATCGCCAAACTTGATGTTATTGTAACCATAAACTCTAAGGATCTCCTCGATCACATCAGACTCTCTCTGCACATCCACACGATAAGAAGGGATCGTAAGCCCCATTCCGGTTTCAGTAACATTATTCACTCTGATCTCNAGAGAAGCAAGAATAGATTTTATGGTTTCTTCCTCAAGATTTTCACCAATTAGTTTGTTTACCTTTTCGAAAGTTAGAAAAACCTGGAAGTCTTCGATCTTTTTAAAATAGAGATCATCAATATCGCTGGTNATCTCACCNCCGGAAATTTCCTTGATCAGCAGCGCAGCTCTTTTTAAAGCATACTCTACAGAATTGATGTCGATTCCTCTTTCAAATCTAAAGGAAGCATCGGTATTGATTGCATGTCTTTTTGCAGTTTTTCGAACGCTCACAGGATTGAAATATGCACTTTCCAGGAAAATTTGTGTAGTACTATCGGTCACACCGCTTCCAAGTCCGCCAAATACTCCTGCGATACAAAGAGGTTTTTCAGCATCACAGATCATAAGGTCTTCTGCATGTAATTCACGCTCTACTTCATCTAATGTTGTAAATTTCGTTCCGGCTTCGACGGTCTTAACATTGATCTCGTTGCCCGCGATCTTACCGGCATCAAACGCGTGTAGTGGCTGTCCCAGTTCATGCATTACATAATTGGTAGCATCTACAATATTGTTCTTTGGAGCAAGGCCGATTGCTTTCAATCTATTCTGAAGCCATTTCGGG
>FUFK010044016.1_pt1 | contig 14179 bp, 14 predicted proteins | sample 1021851 | NCBI WGS metagenome assembly FUFK01 (sample SAMEA51879418, study PRJEB19060) | metagenome | reverse complement strand
GACTCATGTCTACTTCAGAAAAATGAACACCTTCAATAGGATCATTAGTTACCCGAAAGTAATCTGGTTTATCCACGGTAAAAATATAATAGAACCCGGGATTTGCAGGCTTCGGAACAATGATCGCCGATTGTGTACTGGAAACATTTCCTTTTAGATCACTGCCATTTAACATTACCTGATGATTGCGATTGTAAACCGTTGAACCATCAGTATAAAAAAGNAGATTTCCNNTTCTGTCTGANATACTTGCAGAACCTTCGATAGTGTTNAGAACNCCGTTAGTAAGCGGAACCGCCTCGCCTGAAGTAAAGGATAATCCAGCGCCTANACCAAAATACCAGTTTGCTGCTTCCTGCTGGCCGTACANAAGNGTCGGCAGCAGGAATATGGCAAGGATCATTTTCAACTTCATACTAACGTAAAGCTATAAAATAAGTCTATAAATCACGCTTCTTAAGTAGAAATAATGAAAGGTATACAAATATGAAAACCCAGGCGATCACNATGAGTAACTGNTACCAGTGGATGCCATAATCTTTATCTAATTCTCCACCTATCTGGTTGGCCGCTGTNTGTACTGCATTNAATCTGGAGAATGGTTCNACNACAAGATTGCTCATTGACTCCANAGGGAAAAACTGCATAATATTNGTNGCAATATCGGTTNCTTTAAAGACCTTGAAATTNAGAACGGCGTACACGATTCCTTCAAAAATTGCCCATACTACCAGGAATCCNAGGGCGAATGCAGATCTTTTGATNAGTATTCCAAGNAACATACANAATGCAAAGAACCCGGTAAGTTTAACAAANTAAGCCAGCAGNTATTCCNNGTCTGAAACTACTATNGAAAATTCAGTAAAATCTGAAAAGGAGTACCCAAGGATAATGGTTACTATAAAAAGGAAGATCGTAGATATTCCNGANAACACCAGTACNGTNAGAAATTTGGAAAGAATGAATTCCTTTTTACTTAATCCATCAATTANATTCTGTTTGATCGTACGGTTGCTGTATTCGTTCGACATCATGGAAACGATGACGATCGCAAGAAAGATCTTCAGCAGNGCAGCGATATAACTATTAAAATGCCATATGTAAGGAAAATTAAAAATNCCNTGGTCTGCAACTCTAAACTGTATCTGGCCAATATTAAATTCAATNGAGGCGATAAGCGCAATAAATGTGATGAGTATAAAATAAGTGATAATCAGGATCCTGGCAGATCTGCTATATCGTAATTTATTGTATTCTATTTCGAGTAAACGTAACATTATGCTTCGGCGGTTTGATTGGTTAATTGAAGGAATTGTTCTTCCAGGCTTTCTTTACGCTTTATCAAAAACGATAANGACAATCCCTGGTCAAATAAATACCGGTTGATCTCTTCTGCTTCCATTGGTTCGTCGAGGAAAGCGGTAAGCGTTCCTTCTTTGTCGGTGATCTTACCAATTTTTGGATGNCTTTCGAGCAATTCCTGAAGTCTTATCATGTTGCCGGCCTTTAGTTCAAAGAATCCGTGACTGCTAACGATTTCGTCAACGGGACCGCTATATAGTTTTACGCCTTTCCGAATAATAACTACATGAGAACAGACCTTTTCTACTTCNTCAAGTAAATGTGATGCCAGCAAAATGGTGGTTCCACCAGAGGCGATCTTTCTTATGATCTCCCTAATCTGGTGAATTCCCTGTGGATCGAGTCCGTTTGTAGGTTCATCCAGAATTAGGATTTCAGGATCGTTGAGAAGCGCCGAAGCGATCGCCAGACGTTGTTTCATACCCAGTGAAAAGGTTTTGAACTTACTGTCTTTTCTATCAAGCAAGCCAACGATCTCCAGTTTTTCCTCGACCTTGGCTTTGTTAGTGCCTTTGATCTTGCAAACCAGGGCCAGATTTTGTGCCGCAGTCATATAAGGNTAAAAGTTAGGATGCTCNATAATGGCCCCCACCTTTTTNAANGCATTNTGAGTAGAGGTNTTGCCATCGAACCAGCGAAAATCGCCTGATGTTTTNTTNACGACATTGAGAACCATTCCAAGNGTAGTGGATTTACCGCTNCCGTTAGGTCCAAGTATACCGTAAACGTTCCCTTTTTCAATGCTGAAACTCAGGTTGTCCACGGCGGTCATTCCGCCAAATTTTTTGGTGAGATTGTTTAGTGTTAGTATTGTTTCCAAGATTGATGAATTGTTTGATATGTGTTGACGAAGTTAGACTTTTGTTACAAGTTTTAGCATATTAAGCTTATTTTTGAGCAAAAGGAGGGATTTTATGGAAGAAAAACTGATGTCACAAAAGAAGCCGGCGTTCCCCGTGAACGAACGCTTTAACCGTTATCTTCAGAAATATAACCGTAATACCAAGATTCCAGTTTTTTATGATGATCTCCTCAGGTTTTCAGGTTCTNTAGTGGTGTANGANCAGCATGATGAGGATACGTTCTGGGTGCGTTGTTATTATCCGGAATTTGAGCGTGTAGAGATCGATAACAGTCTTAAAAAGGTATATACCATNCTACACTCCGATGGTAGTGATGATTCTCTTAATTATTTGAATGTTGATGCGATCGACTATTGCACCTTCGGAAATTCAAAACCCTTCAGAATAAAAGTCCGGAATATTCTGAATGATAGTTTCACCTATTTCTATGTGAAAAAAGCTGATGCNTCCAGGTTATACGGACTTGAATTTGAGCATTTACTTTCTCCGCACAGGATCAATTTTCTGGTNTATAAGGATACCTTGATTGAAGAGCANATTGCAGGAATTCCCGGCGATGTATTTATTGAAGATCATTTGCCAAAATGTGATCTTCGGGCACAAACCCAGATCGCCAAGCAATTCGTAAAGTTCAATGAGCGCTGTACTGTTCGATTATTAGGTGATATGAGATCTTATAATTACGTGGTGATCCCAACTCATGATTTCGACCATGTAGAGTATCAGATTCGCGCAATCGATTTTGATCAGCAGTGTTTCGAGGGTAACTTGAAAGTATACCGTCCCCANTTTTTTAAAGAGAACTTCCAGATGGTACAACTGGTTTCAGACAAACTTGAGAACTCATCCATAGAACAATACAGAAAAGAAGAGCGTTCCTTGCTGGCTAAAAGAATGATCAATACGCAAAGCAGGTATAAAGAGCTCATTCGNTGNATGATCAATGANCATGTGTCTACAAAGGATAATGTGAAAATGCTTAGAAATCAACTATATGCCTTCTCTAAAGATATGAAGTTTAAAAGGGCAAGTACCATGGGACAGATCCTGCGAACCGCGCTGGATTTCGTGAGAAGAAATTATGAAAATGTAAATACTCAGCGTATGCTGGATTAAAAAAAAAGCGGTGAAAAATTCACCGCTTTTTTTAAGTCTTTATGCTATTTCTTTTCCTCCTTGTTGAAGTAAACGAGGTAATAATACATCTGCTTATCTTCATCCCATCCTTTTTCCACGAATTTTTCAGCCGACTCTGCGCTTACAAAATCCATTTTGATCTGGATGTTTGTGTCCAAGGTGATCACGTTTTTGATCTTCTTACGTGCATCTGTTACCGCTTTGTTCGCGATGGGGAAGTTAGTAAGATCTTCAACTTTATATTTCGGAGCTTTTTCAGTTTTATAATTCTGAAATTCGGGGATAAGATCTGGATTATCGATCACAGAATTGATATAGTTTGACTCCTCGAAATCATCGTTCTTAGCGAAGTAATCCATACTTCGGTTCATGAACATCACTTCCTGTTTTTTATCTTCCGCAGGCAATACTACGTCCTTCGCAAAATTCTTGGCAAAGTTGAGGTAATTCTTAGTGAAATAATTCTCATCTGCAAGAACATCTACTCCAAGAAAGTTTTCCAGCCAGTATTTGGTGTCATAGCGATTAGAATCAACAGAAAGAATTTTAAAACCTTCTGCCTGGTTGCTATTGAAGATTATAGCGCCTTTATCCAGTTTCTGTAAATTCACTCCCTGCTGCACGACCATTTCCAAATTGCTCTGGCTTTGTTCAAATTGCAGGAAATCGTGCTTCAACTCAGATTTAAAGATGCCAATAGCCGGCACTTTAACATTATCCAATTGCATTCCTTCAAAGTAAACGACATAAACTTCACCGCTTTTAATATGCGGATGAGTAGATTGTTCATAAAGCAAGGTCGCTATCTTCTTGGAATATTCATGGGTGTTATAAGGATCGTTAAAGATCTTGTTGGAAAGATCGTATAATTCGTTGAACTCAATATCGGTTTCATGATGAAAACGATAATATGATTCCTCTTTTTCGCGAAANGGCTTCAGGAAATACTCCTTGATAAGAGGTTTGATCTCATCATCAAGTTTGAAGGTAGAAGCGGAAAGAAAGATATTTTCACCGCGATTCTTATTTCCAACCCTGTGGATAGATAGCGATTCTATCTGCGCATTAAAAAGATTGATCATATATTTCTGAAGTTATTTTAAAAGTTAGTTTCCTTTCTGAAGTAATGCTACTTAATTCCAGTTCTCATCGAACTCGAAATCATCGTATCCATCGGTTCCGTAACTATCACCAAAACCGTCGTCATCTGGTGAGCCATCTTCATTTTCACCTGTAAATTCCTTTTCCGGAGCATCATCAGGGATCTGTCCATGAACATACATGAGGTTTGGATAATCNGTACCTTCTTCAGCTTCTGCAATTTGAGCAAGCTCTACAAAGAAAGTCCACATTTTCAGAAAATCATACACGTAGATAAGCTTNGTTTCCTTTTCAGAAAGAACACTATCCAGCGTTGTCTCATTCATCAATTTGATAGAAGTATCATTTCCACTCATATCGAACTGGTGAATTTCTTCACCCTGGTTCCATTCCTCGTCACTTATGTAAAAAGAAGCCATTTCAGTTCCGTCGAATCCAAAAGACTGAACGATAGTGTTATGGAGATCTTCCAGTGTGCTGTCATGTAACATTTCGATGTCTCTGAAAACATCTTCCTTAGCATCTAAAATTACACGAAATCTATATATCATATCTCAAAAAATTGGAGGGCAAAGTTACGTTTTTTTAATCTTTTCAGGCGCATAAATAGTCTCCATTAACAGGTAGAATTGAACACCAAATAGGAGAGAGGCTATCACCAGGTGAAGTGGTTGTGACAAAAAGGGGAAGTCGAAATTATACATGGCGACTCCAGTTGCAACTTCCAGTAGAATAAAGGCGATTACCCAATTTACCCTAGACNGGAATAATTTATTCTGGCGATTTCTCCACCATAAGAATACATTCAATAGCAGCACTATTATAGAGAAAGATCTGTGAATATAAAAAGTCAGATTCGGGTCGGCCAGCCATAATTCTTCAGTATTATAGCCGAAATTTCGAACCTGCTCATCTACAAATTGTCGAACCTGTGTACCCATCACCACCTGTATGAGCGTTAAGATTACTGCGGCAACTAAAAGATTTTGAAACGTACTGGTTTTAAATTTTTCTGAAGTGTGCTCCCGGCTTATGTATAAGAGGTATAGTAAAACGGCGACGATGACCAGGGCCATTACCATATGAATAGTGATCTTGGCCGGAGCAAGTACCGAATATACTACGGTAGCTCCAAGCCATGCCTGGAATCCCATCATAAGTACGCTTAGCCAGGATAGGATCGTGGTCCTTTTACTTTTTCTGAATTTTTTAAACGACAGTATTGCCATGATCAGGACGGCAATTCCTGCTAGAGCTCCTACAAGCCGATTGATATATTCTACCCATGTATGAGTTGGGTTGAAAATGGCATAGTCATGCTTTTCATAACTTTCCCAGTTATTCGAATTATAGTTTTCTGCTGAAGTAAAATCTGAAACGGCAACCTTTAAGGTTTCATCTACAATGATCACCTGTCCTTCTTCATAAGCTCTGTTCGGCTGGAATTTAATTTCTGAAACTTCAGTAGGAGGGATGTAATATCCAAAGCATTTTGGCCAGTCTGGGCAGCCCATGCCTGAGCCGGTCATTCTAACCACGGCACCGGCAACTATTACAAGATAAACCAGGATTATCGAGATTTTGACCCAATTTCTATACATAGCAATATTTATTTAAAGCCTAACTTTTTTCCGCAACGCTTAATCCGAGTTTGTTACCCATGTTCAGCATAAAATCCCTGGCAGCATCATGCTCATTCGGAATTTCACCTTCAAGGATCGCCTCTTTAATAGCATCCTTAATTTGCCCAACTTCACGACTTGGTGTGATGCCAAAGGTGCTCATAATCTCTTCACCACTTACCGGTGGCTGGAAGTTCCTAACATGATCGCGCTCTTCCACTTCTTCGATCTTTTGCCGAACCAGTTGAAAGTTATTATGATATTTTCTGAAGCGTTTAGGGTTTTTGGTCGTGATATCGGCCTCACAAAGCGTCATAAGGTCTTCGATATGATCTCCGGCATCAAAGATAAGTCGGCGTACGGCTGAATCGGTTACATGATCGTCTGCAACCGCAATTGGTCTCGAACTCATCAAAACCATTTTCTGCACGAACTTCATTTTCTCATTTAAGGGAAGTCGTAACCGCTTAAATAATTTGAAGACCATTTTCGCACCTACAAATTCGTGACCGTGAAAGGTCCATCCAATTTTCTTATGAAATTTCTTGGTTGGAGCTTTTCCAATATCATGTAGTAATGCGGCCCAGCGCAACCAGAGATCATCGGTATTCTTTGCAATATTATCTACAACTTCCAGAGTATGCCAGAAATTGTCTTTATGAGTCTGTCCTTCTACTTCATCAATTCCCTGTAAAGCGGTAAGCTCAGGTAAGATCTTAGCCAGAAGACCAGCTTTAAATAAGAGAGACAGGCCTTTGGAAGGTTTTTTACTCATCAGGATCTTATTAAGCTCATCCATGATGCGCTCTTTTGAAATGATCTTGATCCTTTTATTATTTCTTTTAATTGCTGAAAGTGATTCTGCTTCGATCATAAAATTAAGCTGCGAAGCGAATCTGATGGCGCGATACATCCGAAGTGGATCGTCTGAATAGGTGATATCGGGATCTAAAGGTGTTCTGATGATCCTGTCCTGTAGATCTTTATATCCATCAAAAGGATCGAGCAGGTCTCCAAACCCATTGTCATTCAGTTTTAAAGCCAGTGCGTTGATGGTGAAATCACGCCGATTCTGGTCATCTTCAAGCGTTCCGTTTTCCACGATGGGTTTCCGACTATCTTTGCGATAACTCTCCTTCCTGGCACCTACGAATTCGATCTCCATATCATTGGCTCGAAGCATGGCCGTACCAAAATTTTGAAAAACCTGAACCTTGGGTTTATTTGGTAATAGATCTGAAACTTTTTGAGCAAGTTCGATTCCGCTGCCAACAGCTACGATATCAATATCTTTAGGTTCGCCACGCTCAAGGATATGGTCACGTACAAATCCACCAATTACATAGGCGTCGACTTCAAGCTCGTCTGCAGCCTGGGAAATAACAGAAAAAATTTTATGATGTAAAGCTTTGCTGTAATTATGGTATTTCGGCATCTTTATTTGCGTATCACACTCACCTGCCCATCGTTACTTAACTTGATAATTGCTGATGGTTTTAGCGATTTTTTTGAACGCTGCAAATTTACTACATAGTCTACACCTTTTAAAATTTGAGGTGTGATTTGATCAAAGGATTGTGGTGTCGGCTGGCCGCTAACATTCGCCGAGGTAGATACCAATGGACGTTTTAATTTTTTAATAAGGTCTGAGCAAAAGGTGTCCCTTACTACACGAATTCCTAGTGAATCATCATCGCTTACNAGGTTTTCTGCAATATGTACAGGCTTATCGTAAATGATAGTCGTAGGTTTCTTGGCGTACTTNAGAATATCGTAGGCAGTTTCCGGCACATCTTCCACATATTGTTCCAGCATCTTGAAATTTGAAACCAGGCAAATNAGTGCTTTAGATTCTTCTCTTTTCTTAAGCTGAAATATCTTGTCCACGGCATTCGCATTCGTAGCGTCACAACCTATTCCCCAAACTGTATCGGTTGGATAAAGTATGATACCTCCTTTTTTTAAGACATCTATGCAATTTCTAACTTCCTGTTCCATTTTTTCCATAAAGCACTNCTTTATATTGAGCCAAGGTATTGGCCGCCATTCTTTTGGTTGTATAATTTTCGAGGAGTCGCTGGTATGAGATCTTTGTAAATTTCTCCTGCAACGACCTGTCCTGGGACAAAAGTACTAATTTATTGGCCAGGCTCACCCCGTCATGTGGTCTACTTAGAAAACCATTTTCTCCGTTCGTAATAATTTCTGGAATTCCACCAACTTCCGTAGCAACCACAGGAACCTTATAGTAGAAACTTTCATAAATAAATTGGGGGATACCTTCACTTTGGGAGGTCATCAAAGAAATATCGAATTGAGGAATNANCACCGAAGCATCTGGTATGAATTCTGAAAAATGACAGTATTTCTCAAGACCTTTTTCTTTCATTCTTTGCAGATAACTTGCGGTTCGATCGGTTTTGCTGCCAATAACTAGGAANTGATAATTAGTGTGTCCCAGTTTATTAACAATATAATCTATTGTATTCACCCAGGTTTCAAGGTTTTTTGCTCGAATATGATTGGCAATAGTTCCGACCAATATCGCATTCTTCGGAATATTAAATTGCTCCCTTAAAATAATCTTGCCGATATTTTCCTTCGGAACGCTTGTTCCATGATAGACCGTTACCAGTTTTTCCTGATCCATTACCTTTTCTGAAGTGATCTGCCGGGTAATATCAGACACGCACAGAATTTTTTTGATCTGGGCATGGTTATATTTATACAGCGTTCTTTTTCGGTCCTTTATAGGAAACGATGTTTTTTTACTAAGGATATAAGGTGGTAAACTTGCTGAGAGATATGTCGCCATGATCGAAAGCGTAAGAGCCGTGGTATCATGAATATGTATCAGGTCAATCTTATGTTTTTTGCAAAGTACAATGATCTTCCACACAAATCTCAGATCAAATTTAGTGAAGAGCGGGGCGCTATATACTTCAATATTTTCCAGCTTTAAACGCTTAAAAAGATCTGATCCTTTACGGCTTAAAACAATATGTACTGCCGAATCCATTTCCTGGCATAGATTCAGAATATGATTTTCTCCACCTCCCCATCGGCTGGCAGCAGAAATATGCAGTATTCTGGGCTCTTTTCTCAAGTAGGCGAAGTTAGCAACAACAAACTTAAAAAGAATGATAATTTTGGCCTTAAGCAGCAATAATTATCTTTGCGCTAAACGTTCAAAATAAATGACGGTATTACATGTTTCGGGGGCAAGGTCATGGGGAGGTAATGAGCAACAGCTTATGTATCTTATGGATGAACTGCCGGCCTTCAATGTAACTCAAAAACTATTCTGTTTTGAGGATACACGATTGGAAGAAGAAGCATCTAAAAAGGATGTGGAGATCCTTTCCGTGCCATATTGCAAACCCTATTCTTCGGAATACAGGAATGAACTATACCGGATCGTTAAGGAAAACAAGATCGATATCATTCATTTACATACCAGCGACGCAGTCACCGGTTACGTGGTAACAGATCTTCTGAAGAAGTTAAAGACCAGAACCTTATTTGCCCGTAAAGGTATTCGAGGTAAGAAAACCAGCTTACTCAGTAAGTACAAGTACAATTACCGGAATATCGATACCATATTATGTATTTCTGAATATGTAAAAACTCACTTCGGAAAGATCTTAAGCGATCGGAACAAAGAAAAGTTGGTCGTCGTTTATAATGGGATTAAAGTACAGGATTCCAGACCGGAACCAGATTTTCAGCTTAGGGATAAATATGAAATCCTAGATGATATATTCTTGCTGGGGAGTATCGCGAATCATACTGCAGCAAAAGATTTGGGTGTTCTCATAGAAACCATGAACAAGATCGTTCACGAACATAGCATTAAGAATATCCGACTTATCCAGATGGGTGATTTCTCGAAACTTACTCCCGGTTTTAAATCGATGATTGCTGAAAAGAAACTGGAAGAGTATATTATTATGACCGACTTTCAAAAGAATGCCTTTTCATTTTTACCGCAATTCGATACGTTCGTAGTAACTTCAGAGAGGGAAGGCGGACCTTCATCTCTAGTAGAAGCGCTCTATTATAAAGCGCCCATTGTAAGTACCAGGGTTGGAGTGGTGGATGAGGTCATCGAAGATGGTGTTAGTGGATTTTCTGTGCCAATCAAAAGTCCGGGATTGATGGCAGAAAAAATCCTGAAAATTAAAAATAATCCAGCATTAAAAACTCAGTTCACAGAAAGGTCTTACGAGATTTTTCTTCAGAAATTTACAGCTGAACGTTACGGGGATGCTACCTTTGCGGTCTATAAAGATATGATGCAAAAAGAACTACGTCGATGAAAACAGCCCTGCTTGTTTCAACATATAACTGGCCTGAAGCCCTCTCGCTTATTTTTAAAAGCCTTGAAAATCAATCCGTTGCTCCAGATGAGGTTCTAATTGCAGATGATGGTTCTGCTAAAGAAACTACAAAATTGATCACCGAATTTAAAGAGCAGAGTAGGCTAAAAATAAATCATTTCTGGCACGAAGACAGAGGCTTTCGAAGATCAGAAATTCTGAACAAAGCTATTGCAGGAAGTACATCAGATTATATCATACAGATAGATGGAGATTGCATGATGCATCGTGATTTTATAAAAGATCATCTTGCGATCGCTGAGAAAAAAGTGTTTTTATTTGGATCAAGGGTGAACATTACAAAGGATTTCAAACCAAAAGTATTTGAGGATAAGATCATTGATTTCAATTTTTTAAGTGCTGGTATCAAAAAAAGGGGACGCACGATCAGAATTCCCTATTTGCGGAACAGGAATGTAAAAAGTCTTGATTTCAGCAATAAGGTTCGTGGTTGCAACTTATCATTCTGGNGTTCTGATTTNCTCGAAGTCAACGGGTATAATGAAGATATTTCTGGCTGGGGAAGAGAGGATTCAGAACTTGTTTTAAGAATGCTCAATGCGGGAATAGCTGGAAAAAGATTGAAATATGGAGGAATTATATATCATATTTACCATCCTGAAGCATCTAAAGATCAATTAGGATCTAATAACGAAATTCAGCAGGCGACTATTAGTCAGAAAAAACAGAAGTGTGAAAACGGAGTTGCAAAATATTTAATTTCTTCAGAATGAAAGCTGTTTTCTCAAAAAACTACCAGCAACAATCTGGTTTTATAAGGCAATGCATTGAGAACTTTGATTCAAAAGGTAAGGTTCTGGCTGAAGGGCGTAATGAAATAAGGATCTTTGAAAAGGATACTCAGCAATTCAATATTAAATCCTTCAGAATTCCCAATACGGTAAATAAGATCGCTTACAGATTTTTTAGAAAATCAAAGGCACAGCGATCATTCGAGTATGCCAGTATTCTTGAAGAAAAAGGAATTGGAACCCCNGCTCCNGTAGCTTATTTTGAGAATCCTTCTTCTGTATTTTTTCGTGAAAGTTTCTATGTATGCAAGCATTTGCAAGCACATCTTACTTTCAGAGAACTGGTGTCCGATCCTGGTTTTCCAGATCACGAAAATATCCTGAGAGCTTTTACCAGGTTTACTTATGACCTGCATCAAAAAAATATTCAATTCCTGGACCATTCGCCGGGCAACACGCTCATTATTAAGGCTNGAAAATCTTACGAATTTTTCCTGGTGGATCTTAATCGCATGAANTTNAAAGAGCTGAATTTTGANGAAAGAATGCAAAATTTTTCGCGTTTAACTCCTAAGGAGGAGATGGTAAANATCATGGCGAATGAATATGCCGNCCTTATTGNAAAATCTGAAGCTGAAGTTTTTGAAAAAATGTGGTTTTATACAGAACAGTTTCAGCATAAATTTCAGAGAAAAAAGGCACTGAAAAAGAAATTAAAATTCTGGAAGAAATGAAAAAACCCGAAATGTCTGTCATTATTAGCACTTATAATGCACCAAAATGGCTGGAGAAAACGCTGTATGGTTTTAGTATACAAAGCTTCTGGGATTTTGAAATTTTAATCGCAGATGATGGATCTAAGCAGGAAACCCGTGATTTGATCGAGCAATTTTCAGCAGAAACAGAGATTCCTGTAGTGCATGTCTGGCATGAGGATAATGGGTTCCAGAAGTCACAGATCCTCAATAAGGCGATCCTTAAATGCTCTTCAAAATATATTGTAATGACAGATGGAGACTGCATTCCCAGAAAGGATTTTATGCAAGTGCATTTTGATCGTCGTGAACCTGGTTATTTTCTTTCCGGTGGCTATTTTATGCTACCCATGGACATTTCAGAAAAGATAGATAAAGAAGATATCGAGATGCAGCGTTGTTTTGAGAAATCCTGGCTGCAAAAAAACGGACTCAAATCTGTAATTAAAACCATGAAACTTACTTCTGAGGGTCGCAAAGCTGATTTCCTCAATAAGATTACTCCAACAAGTCCAACCTGGAATGGTCATAATGCCAGTGGCTGGACAAGCGATATTCTGAAAGTGAATGGTTTTGATGAGCGTATGCAATATGGTGGTCAGGATCGGGAATTAGGTGAACGGCTGGTAAACTCAGGCATCAAAGGCAAACAAATTCGTTACTCGGCAATTTGTGTGCACCTGGATCATCCACGGGGTTATAAAACTCAGGAATCCATAGATTATAACCGAAGCATTCGTAAGAATACCCGGGACTCAAAATCTACGTATACAAAATTCGGCATCAATAAAAGCTAGTCGTGAACTTCGACAAAATCCTTAAGTTTCTCCAGGAATAATTGTGGTTTGAAATCATCGTAGTCATTCTTTTCAGGATGATAATCGTGAAGATGTACGCTGTAATTCCTGTCACTTTCAAAACTGGACCAGGCTTCTTTGGTTATTTGTGGTGAGAAAATCGCGAAAGTTGGAGTATCAAGTGCTTTCGCCATATTTATAGCTCCACCTTCATTACCAATTAGCGCTGTACATTGAGAACTTAAAGCAAGAAATTCCCTCAAACTTTTACCGAAAATATCTGGTCTGGAGACTTCTTTTGCTTCTTCTGAAAGCAAATTTATAAGGTTATCTACCTGCGGTTTTTGCGAAGGAATGTAGTTGTATAACAATGTACAGTCTTTTTTAGAAGCAATGAAATTCAAAACTTCAGCCATATACTTTTCAGGATATGTTTTCTCATCACTACTACCCAGGATAGAGATCATATAAATTGGACTGGTCATATCAACTTTTTGTGCTGACAGATAATTCTGTGCCCAATTGATTTCTTCAGAAGTGAGATAAACGTTAGGTTTTATAGGAGGTAAGTCCATTAAACCTAAAGGATGTAATAATTTTAACCTATTTTCTATAGCCAGTCCTGCAGTAGTCCTGGCAATTTTCTCATTTTTAAAGATATGGTTGAAAACTAGTTTTGTATACCATTTTTCAAGTCCGATAATCTTTTTCGCACCTGTCAAATGAGAGATTAAAGCAGAGTATGGTTTAGAATAGGCATCGATAACGATGTCGTAATCATTCTCCTTCAGTCTTTTACCGAATTTTATCAAGCCTGGCAGGCTCTTATGTTTTTCAGCATCAAAAATTATAATATTTGAGATATCAGGATTGTTCTCTACAACGGGAATTGTATGCTTGTAAATTAGATAATCCAGCTGAGCGGTCGGGTACTCTTTCCGAAGTGCTTCAAATAAGATTGAGGACGTAAGTACGTCCCCAATCATTTTCATCTGTATTACAAGTATTTTCAAATCTATTGCTAAACTGCCACGTTATACTCACGAAGGGCATCATTCAATGATGTTTTCTTATTCGTGGATTCCTTTCGTTTCCCAATAATAAGGGCGCAAGGAACCTGGTATTCACCTGCAGGGAACTTTTTTGTATAACTTCCAGGGATCACTACCGATCTTTCCGGAACATAGCCTTTGAATTCTTTTGGTTCATCTCCTGTTACGTCGATAATCTTGGTAGATGCAGTAAGAACTACATTTGCACCAAGTACAGCTTCTTTCTCTACACGAATTCCTTCCACTACAATGCTTCGGGATCCAAGGAATGCATTATCTTCAATAATTACTGGTGCTGCCTGAAGCGGCTCCAGAACTCCGCCAATACCAACTCCACCACTTAGATGCACATTTTTTCC
>FUFK010049245.1_pt1 | contig 14181 bp, 20 predicted proteins | sample 1021851 | NCBI WGS metagenome assembly FUFK01 (sample SAMEA51879418, study PRJEB19060) | metagenome | reverse complement strand
CAAAATCTACTGCTTGTCCTTTTGCGTGTTGTGATGTTGCTTTACTTCCTATTGCTTCGCATAGTTCAGGGCTTCTATAACCTGAAGTAATAATAACAGGCTTATCAAATTTAATTCTTACAGGCTCTAATACCTCATAGCAAAGATCAGTTAAGTTTTTTATTTCTCCTGACCCAGCTTTATTAGATATACCTTTTCTAACTGCTGTTTGAGATTTTTCCATCTCAGATAATGTAAAATGTTTGGATAGTTGCATTTGTAACTCTATTTTTAATAAATTAGCTTATTTTGTAATAGTTATTCATAATTTAAGTGTTTAACATTATATAGATTTCTATATTATTTTGTATATAAAAAAACCATAAATGAATCATTTAGAAGCTATTGTTGAAGTAAAAAACATAGTTAATAACAATCTAATAAGCAAAATTAAACCTTTAATTGACAAAAAAGCAATTAAAAATCTTGATGTAGTATCAGGTAATAATAAGAATATAAGAAATGTTAAAGGTTTTGAATTTCTACATAAAACACCAACAGATGTATTTTATTGGAATTTAATTAAAAAAGAAATAGAGAGATTGTTTATATATTATAAATCAAAATTTCCTCAAATTGAATGTAACAGTATTAATCAAATAAATTTACTTAAATATTCAAAAGGTTGCAAATTTGAAACACATACAGATAATTATAATAATTTTTCAAGAAATTTAAGTGTAATTATAAATTTGAATGACAAATATAAAGGTGGAGATTTAGTTTTTACAGACCAAAAAAAAGAAGAAATAAAAAGATTTAAATTAACAAAAGGAACAATAGTTTTTTTTCCAAGTAATTTTATGTACCCTCACAAAATAGAACCTATTACAGAAGGAACTAGATATAGTATAGTTGCATGGATTCAATAAAATATAAGTATATTAAAAATTTTTTTGACAAAGAGGAATTAAATATTCTTAAAGAATATTGTAATAACAAACTTAATCAAAGTATTGATTATTGTATTGATGAACAATCCTTTTCTCCAGCATGGTATAATGATTCTTTGATGGATGTTTTTCTTAAAAAAAAATTAAGTAAAGTTGAAGATGAATCTGATTTAAAACTTTATTCTACTTATGCTTATTGGAGATATTATGTTTTTGGTGCGACTTTAAAAAAACATACAGATAGACCAGCTTGTGAAATAAGTGTAACAGCTTGTATAAAAAAATATGATGATTGGTCTATTTTTATAAAAGATAAAGAATTTAATATAGAAGAAGGAGATGCTGTTTTATATGCTGGTCATGAAGTAGAACATTGGCGATCAGGTGTATATAAAGGAGAAGGTTTAGCACAAGTTTTTTTTCATTATGTAAATAAAAATGGAATTTACTCTCATCATGCTAACGATCATTTTATTAAAACAACAGGGAGAAAAGAATGACAACAAATAAATTTGATATACTTTCAATAGATTTTGATTGGATTCAAAATCTTAGACAGCAAGAAGAATTACTGAATTATTTAATACCATTAATTTACAATCATGATGAAATAATTTTGTCTTACACACATGATAAAATATTTCCCTTTTTTAAACATGGGTACGATGAGTATAATTTATTTAATATAGACCACCATCATGATATTTTTTATGCTGAAAGACAAAAATTAGATGAGGGAAATTGGCTACATCATTTATCAAATATTTATAAAAATAAAATTAATTATGTTTGGATTTCTAATCCTGATTCAAAACATATTTTACCATCTGAGTTAAAAAATCTTAAATCTTTTAGATTTGACCATAAAATAAATTACATAAAACAAAAAAAATTTGATATGATTTTTCTTTGTTGTAGTCCTGATTGTGCTACAACTCCTGAAGTAATAACTTCATATAAGATAATCGAAAATTTAGTTTATAAAAAATATAATGATAAGCACTATTGATAAAAACATTAATTGTAATAACAATTTAATAATTACTTACCCTAAAACTGTAAAAATAATATTTGGTAATTTTAACAACCCAGATATAATTCACAATCTTTTAATAGAAATTAGAAATAATATAGATGAAACTATGGACTCTTTAACTAATGTTAAAGGTGGTATGACTAAATGGAATCACTTTATAGAAAATAAATATTTTCATAATTTTTTTAATTATTTAATCAATAAACATCAAACTGATAGCCCTGAAATATTTGAAAGATTTTATGAAAAATTTATAATTCATAATGCTTGGGGTAATCAAATAAAAAAAGAAGATAGTCTAAAACAACATATACACCCTTGTATTCATGGTATTCTTTATTTGACAAAAGGTTGTGATTTAGAATTACCAGATTTAAATTTAAAAATTACACCTAATGCTGGAGATTATTATATTTTGCCATTAGATATAAAACATGGGTTTGAGTCATCGAAGAATGAAGAAAATAGATATAGTGTCATCTTTAATATAATGCCAAAATCAAAAGGTTTATTATAGTTGATTAAAGTAATTGATAATTTTTTTGATAATCAAGTAAATTTAGATGTAAAAAATTTTTGCAAAACTAAATTGTTTTATAGTCCAGCATTTACTAAAGATAATAATTATTATGGTTTAAGATCACTAATAAATAAATTAGATATAGTAGATTTATTTAAAGAACAAGCTAAGAAAAAATTTAAAATAGATATAAATGAAATTCATAAAGATTCAGGAATAGATATAAGAAATTTAGATAAATTAATACCTCATAAAGACCCACAATCTGTTTTAAATTTATTTATAATGATACAAGGAGATCAAGAACTAAATAATGGAATAGTTTTTTATGATAATAAAAAAATAAATATTCATATAGGTTTTAAAGAAAATAGAGCAATATTATTTGATTCAAACATTATTCATAGTCCTTATATTTTTAAAGAACAAACAATGAAAAGAATTACAGCAACTTTATTTATAAAAGATTATAAATTTATTTAATTTATCTATCGAAGAAGATACCATAAGAAGTTAAAAATCTTGGTGTCAATCCCATAACTGAATGAAAAACACCTCTTTTAATAAAAACCATATCATTTGGTTTCATATCAAATATATAACTAAACTCAGGTGTTACAACATTAACTATGGCTTCTCCTTGTTGTAAATGAAGCAAAGAGTGTTCTACATCTTTATGAAGTTTAAAACCACCCATACTATTAAGATAAGAACCATAAATATCTGTTTCATGGTATTGTTCAGGAAACATCTCTCTTAACAAATTTTCAATCGGTTTAATTTTATTAACTTGTATTCTTTTTGCTTGGTAGTGGACAGCATTATTATGATTTAGTTTGTATTGCTCCCTTTCTAAATTCATTATTAATTCGTTAGTTATTAAGCTTTTATTTAAAGTTTCTACTATTTCTCCCCAACTTAAAATAATGTCAAAATCATGTTTTACCCTTACAACAGGCATATTGCATTTATTTAATTCTTCTATTGGATAAGTTAAATTTTGGTAATTTCTATCAACAATCATTATAATAATAGCCAGGATGTTACTATATATTTTTCATTTTTCAAAGGTGGATTTCCTCTGTGTACATAAGGAAAACCAGATGGGAATATTACAATTCTACCTTTTTTTGCTTTAACTCTTAAAGAAAAATTTAAAAATTCTGTTTCTCCACCATCTTCTATATCGTTTAAATATATAATATAAGCTAAAGCCCTATGAGAATTTTCTAAACCCATATTGTGTTCTAAGTGCCATACATGATAGCCACCTCTCGGAGATGTTTTTTGAATTTTTAATGTTGCATATTTAAAGTCTTTTATACCATAAGCTTCTTTTATACCTGTTTCGTTTTCATAATGTTTTAATGCTAAATCAAAATTTGAGATCATTGGTTTTAAAGTTTCAACCCATTCTTCTAAATTAGAACCCTCACCAAAATACTGTAAATCTTTTTTCTCGTTCAAAGAAGCTTTTTCAAATGCTTGTCTTGATACTGTTTTTTTAAAATTGTTTTGTTCATTGAAAAAATTTATTGCTTGAGAACAATCTATATCAGAAATATAGTTATCGTAAATTCCTATAAAATTTTCTATTGAATTTTTACGTTCATCCATTATTTAAATTACAAAAAAATAATTTGACTTAGTATGAACTAAATGATGTTGGTCTAGCACCTAATCTAGTTATTTTTTCTGTCTCTGTTTCTTCTGAAACTAAATTTCTGTCGTCATCATAAACATCTCCAGAATTGTCATTATCCCAATCTCTCTGTAACTTTTCTAAATGTTTTGCATCCCATTTATCAATAAATTGAGTTCTAAAATCTCCTAAATCTGCATTTGTCCATGTAGCATGAGGTGTATCATCTCTGTACTCTACAGTATCATTATAATCGTGGTCATCATCTTTATATTGAATAGCCCAAACATTATCCCATTTTGATTGATTCCAAAAATCATCATCATCAATATCATATGCAACAGAGGAAACACCATCTGTACCTTTCATTGTATGATTAATAATTCTTTTATCTTCAAATACTACTGTCCATTGTGAGTTTGTTGCCATTTAATTACCTATGTTTTAATTATATAAACTATTGCTAGATAAGGTTGCAGTACAGAAGTTGAATCTCCTGTAAAGTTTGCACTCATATTGTGAGAGTGTCCACCACCTGAACCAGCATTATTTGTGTTGTAAAATGTTTGACTTTGTAGTGCATCTCTAGTTGGTGCGTACCCACCACCTGAAAAAGCATTTACAAAATAGAATTGGTGGTCGTGAGATGCAAGTTGAGATTCTGATAAAGTTGCGTTAGCTGTTGAACCAGAAATATTACCTGTACTTTGAACTGTGTTTGCACCACCTGTTGATGCTAGTGCTTTGTTGTTTGATTTACCAACTGCTACATTATCANCANGATTTGGTAGTCCAAAAGTTGATGAGCCATCTCCTGTTCCATACGTTGTTCCTATAACAGAAAACAAAGCCGAGTAAGTTGATCTTGAAACATTTGACCCATCACACTCTAAAAAACCTGATGGAATAGATGCAGAACCATAAGGCACTATAGTTCCTGTAGATACACCACCTATGCCTGTTATATTCTGTCCATCAAAACTGTATTTTAAAGCCTCATAATTACTCATATCTTATTTCTCCATTAATAACCAACCTTGAGTGTTGTCGTAAAACACTAAACCAAAAGATGCTCTTTCTGTTGCAACAGTTAAATCAGACGCATCGCCCATTATTGGTTTTCCGTTTCTTCCAACTGTTAAATTATTTGTATCAAATGTTGCATTAGCATCAACAAATCTTATTTCATCTCCTATCGTTGGGGAAGCTGGTAAAGTTGCTGTAACTACCCCACCTGATGTATTAACAAAATATCTTTTTTGTGCTTCTGCTGTAAAACTTGAAGATTTACTTTCCCAAACTTTTTTTCCACTTATTGTGCCTGAAGCTGATACGTTACCTGTGATTGTTGCATTTCCTGTAAATGTAATGTTTCCTGTTCCTGTAATATCGTTTGAGTTTAAAGATAAATCTCCACCAAGTTGAGGAGAGGTGTCATTCACAATATCAAAAGTAACTGTGCTATCTATAAAATTTATAGTGTTTGCAGAGGTATTGACAGTTGCAAAAGAAATATCATCTGAGCCGTCAAAGAATTTTATCTCTAAAGAATTTGAACCTGAATTTGTTGTGTCTAGCCATATCGTACCTTGTACTGCTGATGATGGTCTTGATGTTCCTGAGTGCATAGAATTTAACGCACCTAAGATATTATTTAACTCAGTACGGAAATTTCCGAATGATTGATTGGCTAATGATACATCTGAAACTTGTGACATAATTACTTATAAACCTTTTTTAAGTGGATTTCAAACCATATCCATTCGCTTGAAAATCAAATTGTTTGTCTATTATGGTATTACTACTATTTTTAAATGTTATGTCAAATCCTGTTTTGGATTTGTTTTCTATAATAAAAAAATCTCCTGATGATAAATCTTGACCTGTAACTGTAAGATTAGGAGTTGCGTAAAAACTATTTGTAAAAGTGACAGATTTTGTAGATGTGCCTGAGTCAATATCATCTCCTGTTTCTGTTCTTTTCTCTAAAACCAACTTAACTTGCAATCCATTAACTAATGGTCTTGCATTATTATCTTCAGATTTTAACAAAACTTTAAACTTAAAATATCTACCTTTAAATGTTCCTTGTTGAGCTACTGTGCTAAATGTACTTATAGCACCTAGACTTGAGGTAGAACTTCCTATTTGAATTACAGCAGAATTATTGGTAGGTGCGTTTCCATCAAAAGGTGCTTTTGCATCGTCAAAAAGAGAAGCACCTCTACCACTATCAAATAAATCATATGGGTCGTCTGATTGCATACTGATTTCTACTTGAAAAGTAGCATCATAAATAGCATCTAAACTAAAAGAATTATTAAATAAATAATTTCCTGTGGATGTGATGTTATCTGCTACTCCACCTGTATCGAAGAAAAAACCTGAAGAATCAGCATCGTCAAAATTTCCTGATCTCGAATCAAAAAGAGATATAGTATCTAAAGTTATTGCTGAATTGTCATTGTTATCAACAGTTGTAAATGTGTTTGTTTGTGTTCCTGTAAAAGCTGGATGCTCTGTTATGGTGCTAATAGACTCATAAGAAAGAAGCTGTGATACATTTGAAGAAATTATTGATGGGTTTGCAGACTCATTTCCTAATTTATCAACTGCTTTTATATATAAATGATAAGGTGGATTAATAGCATTAATTACAACACTATTAGATTTTCTTCTTGGTACTTGAACTAAGTTAGTAGTATTAAACCATTCTGTAGTAGAAACACCTGTAGAGTATCTTATTTCGTAAAATTCAATATCTAAATCTGAAACAGGAGTCCAAGATAATTGCATTTGATTTGAACCTACCATAGAGATGTTGAAATCTGATACATCTGAAGGAGTTTCTGTTGCACCTATAATTTTTCTTGAAGCTGATACATAAGTTGAAGAAACACCAAAACTATTGATTGCTTTTACTCTTACATCATATGTAATATCATCAACTACATTTAAAAATTCATGTCTTAATTGTGTTCCACTTGAAATAATTACAAAATTTGACTCTGTACTTTTTTTAGCTTCTACTTGGTAATATTGGACAAATTTATCTGTACTTGCTGTGATAACAATATTTAATCTAGTGATAACAATACCATCTGCATATTCAATCATTTCATCTGATAATGTTATTGATGCTGGTGGTTGAATAGTAAATGGATTTGGTAAAGTTGTGGAAGGTGTGCTTGAAACTTGACCTTTTGTTGCCCAAGTATAATGTGAGTCTTGATGTTCTACCAACTCTAAAGTGATAGTATAATCTTCATTAAATGTCATAGACAAAACTCTAAAATTTTTTGTTGTAAATCCTAAAGAGCTTAAAGTTACTGCACAAATATCTCCAATGTGAAGTTCATATGCTTTAAATCCACAAGTAATACTTAGACCGATTGCCTCTCGGCTACGTCGAAGTATAATTTCGGCCATCTCCTCTGCTTGATATGGAGAAGTAATAGTTTTAAAATCAAATCTACCCTCTAGTAAAAATCCACCATCTGCTGTTTTCATAGTTGAGTGTTGATCTGCACTTGCTAAACCTGAGTCATCTATTGGTGGAAATTGAACCTCATCTACTTGAAAGTTCCTGTCAGGATTAATAAATGAACATATAACTCTATTATATTTTGAATTTTTAGATGGAGATGCTAAATTATATCCACCTATAATATCATCCTCTGTTAATGTGACCGAAGCTGTGCCTGTAGTTTCTATAACTAATTTATATTTACCTTGAACATATGGAAGATAACCCCTCATACCTCTTACAATCTCTCTTACGTTATCTATGACTTTTCTCGATGTATCTATAACAGCATTACAATCAAAAATATTTATATTACTAGCACTTGAATAAGGTGTGACTTGTGTAACTGCTACTTGTGAAGCATCATAAAAACTTTGTAAATCTATGTCTGATGTTGCAATTCCTTTTCCATATCTTTCATTTCTTAAATAATCTAACAAACAAAATGCTGGATTTGTTGAAAAAGATGCAGTTTGTTCAGATAAATTAGAAGCTAATGTGACTATTTTTTTTCCTTTTATTTTAGCTTGTACTACAGGTATTCCACCAAACACATCAGGATTCCACTTAAATTTTAATGCAAGATAACAAATACCTGATAGTTTGTGATTACTACCCCATGATGACAAACCTGATAATAACGATGATGCACTTTGCCCATCTGAACCGAAGTGTGGCTCTATGGTAATTGTGCTTTCTGCTGATGAACCATCTACATTAGGGTCAGCTTTAAAAAAATTGGAATCTGAACTTGCTACTGATCTTTGTGTATTATCACTCAATGCTCCGTCAAAAGTTACAACTTTATCATCAACTCTTATTTCCTCTATTGAGTTAATTTCTCCTTCACACAATGCTAATGCAACATATAAAAACTCATTATCTGTGCCTGATGTTTCTATAAATACTCTTGTTCCACCTACAAGTCTTTCTCCATAAATGACAGGTATTGAAGCATTGTTTGATTGTTTATTTAAAAGTATTCCTCTTTCTTGTTCCTCAAAATCGTTAGTACCAAAGTCAGGCACTTCAGGTTGTTTTAAACTTCTACCAAATAGCCAACTAATCGCAAAAATACCTAAAGCTACATAAGGATTAAAAGAACCACCACTAAATACACTTGTAATGACTCCTATTGCTGAGCCAACTGATTTTTTTGCTTTTTTTAATGCCTTACCCATTCCAAGATTCCTTTACTGTTCTTACAACAATATTTCTAACACCATTGTCTTTATTTAATCTTAACCATTGAGTTTTTTCATTTACTGCTAGATATTTTGATATATTTTTTAATGACCATTGATATATTTTTTTAACATTTTTTTTTGCTAAAAAATCAAGATGAACAAATATATTTCCTGAATTGAACTCCTCAACTATTCCTGTTTTTAAAAAATATTTTAAATTTTTAAAATCTAAAAAAGTCCAATTTACAAAACCATATATTCCCTTTTCATCTTTAAAAACTTTATAATGATTATTTGTAAAACAATCTTTATTTTCATCAAAAATAATTTGATCTGAAAAACAACTATATCTTTCAAAAGATTTGTAAAATTTAATTATATCGTACATTATTTTCTTCCCCATTTAATATCTAATGTAGTTTGTGAGCTAAAATCCATACCAACATCTGTACTAAAAAATCTTTGTTGAGAACCATTGTTTGTTTTTCTACCTGATTTTTTTTCAAAGTCAGCCCAATGTGATACTACAGTAAGTTGTACTGAAGATTCTGTTTCAGTTTCAGATATGCTAAACGTATCTATGTTTCCTGAGTATAATAATATTGGGTCTGCTATAATAGAATTGTTTGAGTCTAATAATCCTCTATAAATTTCAACAGCATCATTAACTATATTTTCATTTAATACTGTAGATATAAATGTTTGATCTGCTCCTGATAATATAATGTTTAATGATGCTTTAGTTAAATCAGTTTGTTCAGTAAATGTTGGTGTAGATACCAAAAATGCTGAAGCTGTATAAGTAACACTAGAACCTGAAATTGATGAAGTTAAATTAAAGCTATTATCAGTAAGATTTACAGGTGTTGAAAAACCAATGGTAATTAAATGAAAAGGCTGTATTTCATTTGTTAGTAACTCATTTTTTAGTGCTGTCGTTAATGTTCTTGCCATGTTCCTCGTAAAATGTTCTAGTTATGGTTTCTGTACCTTTTAACATGGTAAAATTAAATTTGCTATCAGGTTTTTTGTAAGCTTTTAAATCATTAATTTTTTCATCTATTTCGTTTTCATCTACAATAGCTGTAGCTTCAAAATCTGCACTAATTAAGTGTGTAATTTTGTATTTTTTCATTACAGAGTTTCTTCAACATCTAACTCAAATTGATATAATACATTACCATCTTTATCACTACCAACTGCTCCAAATTGTTGAATATCGTTTGTTAAGTGAACAGTAAATGGAACATTATCATAAGTTACTGAAGAATCATCTGCTAACGCAGTTAAAAGAGGTGGCTCTATAGTAAGTGTAGCTTCATTTGAACCATCTGCTGTTACATCAGCAACCACCATATAAATTTTGTTATGTGCAAATTTAATAAAATCTCCAGCTTTTAAAGTTCCTGTCATACCATCAACTGCAATAGTTGTGTCTCCAACTGCGTGAACACCATTGACTAATACAGTTCCACTAACATTACCTCTAGCATCTTCTAATTCAGGTGGGATTATAGTAAAGTTTTCTTTTCTTGATCTTTGTTTCATTATAAAAGCCATTAATTCTCCATACACATCTGATCTTTTGGCTGTAATTATTCTAGCTGTAAAACTAAATCTTTGATTACCAACCTGTCTTGATAATTTTTTACCTGATATAGATTTTGAAATTAAAGTATCTTGTGTTGATGTAATACCTAGTGATTGAAATTTAGCAGTTGATATTGGAAAAGCACCAGCCATTATATTAATTCTCCTCTACCTTTTTCAGCTAAAGCACTATTGATAATAGATGATATTGTACCTCTGTTTTCAACAAGTGCTTGATCAAATCCTCTTGAATCTATTGTGTTGATTGTAAAATTAACATTAACGTCTCCACCACCTGTACCTCTAGCTGATTGTGTTATTTGACCTGATGAGTTTGGTATAAATAATTCAGCACCTCTTTCTCCAACTACAACAGGCTTACCTTTTGATACTGCTCCACCATTTGCCATAAATGGTACTCCACCACCTGACCCACCTGTAAATAAACTTAATATAGCTTGTCTTTTCATTTCAGTAGTTTGTGATCTTAACTCATTTGTAATTTTTTCTTCTGCTGTCACTTGTTCTTTTTTTAGTGCATTTCTTATTGTTTCTTGAATAACAATTTGAATTGTAAATGCTACAATATCTACTAAAAGTTTTTGTGCTATTTCTTTCATAGTCATATTTAATTCTTTACCTAAAACTAATGATTCAGCTAATCCTCTTGAAAATGCTTTGATACCACCTTGAACCATTTTTCCAAGTGTTTCGTTTATAGATTCAAAGTCTTTTTTAAATGCTGTTAAAATATTATCTTTTACTTTACTTAATTCTAATCCAAATTTTTTAGTTTCTTCACTAGAGCCTTTTAATTTATTTAATATTTCTTCAATTTGTTGTTTTGATATTATAGCATTAGCTTCTAAAGTTCCTAAAAATTCTTCTAATTTACTAATAGTGCCACCTAAATTTTCTCCTGTTGCATTGATAGTATCGTTTAAATCTTTATAAGGTGTGCTTAATCTTTCTGATACTTTTCTAAAATCATTAACAACAGTTCTTGCATTTGCAATTTCATCTTTAAACATTCCTGTTTTTTCAAGTCCATCTGCAACTTTTTCTAAAAAGAAAGCATAGCCTTCAGCAAGTTTTCCAATAAAACCTCTTATTGTGTCAAAAACACCACCTATTAATAAAACTATTGCTTTTCCTTTTGTTCCAAGCATCAAGAAACCAATTAGACCTATTGTTTGAACACCTTGAGGTAAATCTCTAAAAACTTTAAATAAGTTTTGTATTGAAACTGAAAAAAATCTAAATACGGGTCTTAACGCATCTATTATACTTGCTCCTGTTAAAATTATTGTTTTAGTTGCTTCAATTAAACCAGCACTTAATTTTGCACCAAATAAAGCAATTTGTTCTGAGTTTTTTTCTAATAATTTATTAACTTCTACTAAACCTTGTTTTACAAAATCAAAAAAACCAGCTTGTGCAGTATCTAATCTAAACTTAAATAGTTTATCAGAGAGCATTGATAATGTACCTGTAAATGAAGCTGATAAAACTTCAGTAGCTTTTTCAAACTCTCCACCTTTACCAAATAATTCTCTAAATCTTTTTTTAGTTTCTTCTGTTGTAACTTGTACTCCAGCTTTAAATCCTAATAAGGCTCTAACACCTCTTTCTCTAAATAAGTCTGCACTTCCTATACCTGAAGAAAATGATCTTTGTATTTGTTCTGCTGTTGTTCTAAAATCTAAACCTGTAACTGATGCAACATTACCTGTAATTGCTAAAATCTCATTTAGTTCTTCTGCGTTTTTTGTAACTACTGCTAAGTTTCCAGCACCAGCTTGTATTTCTTCAAGTGAAAAAGGAACTCTTGATGCAAAGTCAATCAATCCTTTAAATGCTTTATCTCCCTCTCTGACACCTTTAAATAAAAAAGCAAATCTTAATCTAAGTTGCTCTACAGTTGAGCCAACATTTAAAATTGATTTAATAGCAAGTCCACCACCAATACCTAAAATAGCTGATTGAACAGAAAATACTGCACTTCTTAAATTAGTTAATCCAGCTCTAACACCATTAAAAGCTTGTTTAGTTTTATCTTTTGCTAAAATATTTAATACTAAATTTTGTGCCATATTTACCTAGTTTTATTCATAGCTTCTTTGTGTTCTTCTTGTTCTAATAAAAGATAGCCTAGCCAATGGTTATACTCCCATTCTTCCATTTGTAAAACATCTCTTAGAGATATTTTTAATCTATCGGCTAGAATAAAACAATTCTTTAATTGAGGGTCAGATTTTAGTTTTTTTTTACCTGTTCAGGATTGATAGCTTGTACCATAGCAGTTGCTATCCTAGACAATACATCAGAATCTACTTTGTGCATTAAAGCAAGTTTATCTTCTAAAGTAAATATTTTGTTGCCATCTTTATCTATTGCTTTCATTACTAAAATATCAGCAAGAATACTAACATCATTAAGATTGTCTGACTTTCTAAAAAGCTTATTTTTTTCAGATAAAGTAATTGGAGTCCAATATATTACACTCGGATTACCAGCTTCGTCTTTCCATTCTTCTACTTCTATGTGTTGAACACCTAGAGACTCAAAATGAGATTTTGCAGAATCTATTAACTTCATAAAGTCTTATTAGACTGTACCTCTTGTCAATGTTCCTGTACCTTGAAATGTAACTGATCTTGAAATTATTGCGTCCATTCCATTAGTAACTGACATTCCTGTAACAATTCCTGTACCAGTAAAACTTTCATCTCCTGATGAGTTACCCTCTGGTAACAAAACAAAAGAGATTGAACTTCCAGCAGTTAATGTTTGTTGTGGACTATCAGTTTCATCATAATGCATTTCTAAAGTTCCTGAAAATGATGTTCTTCCAGCTACGAATGATTTAGTTGCATCTGTTAAAGCTGTATCTTCTACAACATCAGCAGTAGTTTCTAATGTGAAACCTGTAAGTTCGCCTATACCTGTTCCACCAGCAGTAACTACTCCTTCTTTTCCGTGATGTGTTGCCATTTTTTATCCTTATTAGTTTTTGGTTTATTTTCTTGCTCTTGTTTATATCCAAGTGCAATAAAATTTTCAAGTTGAGTTTCGTTTATTATAACTTCATTCCCATCTTTGTATAATTTAATATCTTTAGCCATAAAGTCTTTTACTATTTATCATCCTCATCGTCAATATCTTCATCATCCATATCTTCATCAAAGTCATCTTCTGAGTCATCTTCCCANCTNTCATNTTCNTCNTGGTCTCTNAGATCAGCNANTAAGTCTTTNACTTCTTCACANAGCATNGANTCTTTNTCNTGNANNTTTTCAATNNNATCTATNTTCTTTTCTATNTTNTCAATAATTTTATCTTTACTAGCCATATCTTCTCCTTNNNTATGGNGTNCCAGCTTGGAACTCATAAGTACATCTAACAACCATTCTTATACCACCAATAGGAAACAATGTACCNTCGTCTGTNTCNACACTTGTNACTTCTGTATCAAGTGCGTTGNNACTTCTTGTAATATCAGATTCTAACTCTGTTTCAATAGCTGTNATTANTTGATTTCTTNNNGTNTCNATATTNGATTCAGCACCTTTNACAAANCCTAATANNACAAAGTCTATAGTTCCTATTCTAGTTTTAGCACCACTTCCCAATTCTTGATCTTCTCTAATCTCCTCAGATGTTTGAATAATAACTGCTGGATATTGTTTGTCTGATAATTCGTCTAATTCAAATGGCTGTCTTGTAGCCTTTTTAATTGTGATTGGGC
>FUFK010754492.1_pt1 | contig 14184 bp, 17 predicted proteins | sample 1021851 | NCBI WGS metagenome assembly FUFK01 (sample SAMEA51879418, study PRJEB19060) | metagenome | reverse complement strand
AAAGACACAACTGGTGGAACAGCTACATTAACTTTTGATGCAGCAGGTTCAGATGTTTGGGCAACTGGCTCAGTAATTGAATCAAGAGCTTCAGCGGAAGTAACTTTTGATACTTCAGCAGCAAGTGAAACTCAATTAGTTTTCACACCAGCAAACGCGGCAACTAACTTATTCACAACAGGAAGTATGATTGCTTTCATTTGTTATGAAAAAGGAACATGGCACATTGCATCTAGAATGGGTGGCGCAGCAGACGCTACTACTGGTGCATTTGCATTTGCATCGTAATAATTAAATTAACTCGGAGCGCCTGGTGATGCAGGCGCTCTTTAAAAGGAGGAAACATGGCAGACACAGTATTAAATACAACTGTATTTGACGGATCAAAAAAACTTATCACTCACTACAATGTAGTTTCTGATAGCTCTGGAAGCACAACTAAAATAGTTGATGTTTCTGCATTAAATTCGAACAATGGTAAAACTTGCAAAACTGTAAGACTAAACAAAGTTAGTTTTAATGTTTCTGTAACAGCACCAGTAGATGCAATTAGAATGCAATGGGACGCTGACACAGATGTGGTATTTCAAACTTTAGCAGGTGAAATGGAATACGATTATTCATCGTTTGGTGGTTTAAAAAACACTGAGGCGACAGGTTTTACAGGAGATGTGAATGTAGTTTTACCAGCTTGTTCTGATGGAGATTCAGGTACAATTGTTTGTGAATGGATTAAAGTCTACGAATCGTAGGAGTTTAAATGGCTAATACTACTTCGGGAACAGCAACGTTCGACAAAACTTTTTCTATTGAAGAAATAATAGAAGATGCTTTTGAACGTATAGGATTAAATTCTGTAGCAGGTTATCAACTTAAATCTGCTAGAAGATCTCTTAATATCCTGTTTCAAGAATGGGGTAATAGAGGTATTCACTATTGGGAAATAGATGAAACTAATCTTGATTTAATTGAAGGACAAGCAGAATATGATTTTTTTAGATCAAGTGGTGATGGCACAAGTGCAACCACAACTCCATCAAATGGTATTTATGGAATTTCTGATATTCTCGAAGCACAACTAAGATCTAATAGAACTCAAACAACTCAGTCAGATAGTCCAATGACAAAAGTTGATAGATCAACTTATGCAGGTTTTTCTAATAAATTATCAAAAGGAACACCTAATCAATATTGGGTAGAAAGATTTATTGATAAAGTTAGAATACATGTTTACCCAACACCTGATTCTACAAATGCATCTAAAGATATGCATTTTTATTATATAAAAAGAATTCAAGATGTTGGAGATTATACTAATGCAACTGATGTTCCATTTAGATTTGTACCGTGTATGGTTTCAGGATTAGCTTATTATTTAGCACAAAAATATCAACCACAATTAATTCAAGCTATGAAATTAGCTTATGAAGATGAGTTAGCAAGAGCTTTAGCAGAAGATGGTTCTGCGTCTAGCACTCACATAACACCAAAAACTTATTATCCAGGAACATAATGGGAAAATACGCAACAGGTAAATACGCAAAAGCAATATCAGATAGATCTGGTATGGAATTTCCGTATAGAGAAATGGTTAGAGAATGGAATGGTGCATTTGTTCATGTATCAGAATATGAACCAAAGCAACCACAATTAGAACCTAAACCACAAGGTGCAGATGGTATTGCATTATTACATGTAAGAACTGATAGAAATGAACCCTCTACAACTGTTAGAATACCTGATGATGGTTTTGAAACATATCAGGCAGGATCTGGTGTTATAAATGTTTTTTCACCTGGACATGGATTAACTGATAATACAACATATAGATTTAGAGGACCACCAACTACGTCTTCAGGAAGTGCTTTTACATATGCTAATCCCGCTGACTTTGATGGGATATCTGGATCTAATATTGCAAAATCTGCTGGCTATACAATAAGAACTGGAAAATACATATCAGATGCAAGAGACGCGTCGACTGATTACTTAACTAGTAATTTTTTCTTTTTTACAGTTGACACAAATACTGCTACAAGTGGAGATATAAAAGGAGGAGGTTACGGTTGTTCCGTTGGACCCGTAACAATAGAAGCATGATAAATAAAATTTGGAATTGGATTAAAAACTTTTTTGTATCAGAAAAACAAGATCCACATCTTACTTTGTATGAAGAACCTGTGAATCGTAAATTAGAAAAGATAAATAGAAAACACAAAAAAGGATCAGAATAATGGCTGGATTAAGTGCATCAGGATTAAAAACACAAATTAGAAGTTATACAGAAACAGATTCTAATGTTTTATCAGATTCTGTTTTAGAAAATATNATTTTAAATGCACANTATAGAATNTTTAGAGATGTNCCTATNGATGCTGACAGAAAACAACAGNNAGGTAATTTAGTTGTTGGTCAAGAATCTATTAATGCTCCAGCAGGTGCAGTTTTTGTAAGAGGTATACAAGTATATGATTCAACATCAGCTACAACGGGTACTAATGTTTGGTTAGAGAAAAAAGATGTTACATATTTACAAGAATATGTGTCTTCAACAGCATCTGCTAAAAGAGGACAGCCAAAATATTATGCTATGTTTGGTGGTGCTACAGGAGAATCTGACACTACGTCTGGAAGAATGATGTTTGCTCCTGTTCCAGATCAAACTTACTCATTTAGGATTCATTATAATGCTGCACCAGCTTTATTAGAGAATGATGACACTAATTACATTAGTCTTAACTTTCCAAATGGGCTATTATATTGCTGTCTATCAGAGGCATATTCGTTTTTAAAAGGTCCGATAGATATGTTGACACTATACGAAAATAAGTATAAACAAGAGGTACAGAAGTTTGCTAATGAGCAAGTTGGTNGAAGACGAAGAGATGACTACACTGATGGCGCTNTTCGTATTCCNGTAACNTCNGCAAACCCATAGGAGATAAATTATGGCAATAACATCGGCAATTTGCACAAGTTTTAAACAAGAAATATTAGTTGGCACACACAACTTTACGGCAACAAGTGGTGATACTTTTAAAATAGCTTTGTTTACAAGTGATGCATCTTTAGGTGCTGGTACAACAGCTTACTCAACATCAAACGAAATTACAAACTCATCTGGAACTGCTTATACTGCAGGTGGAGCGACACTAACAAGTGTTACACCAACTACTTCTGGAACAACTGCTATCTGTGATTTTTCAGATGTTAGTTATACTTCAGCATCTTTTACAGCTAATGGTGCATTAATTTATAACGACGATCAATCTGATAAAGCTGTTGCAGTTATCGCTTTCGGTGGTGACAAAACAGTATCAAGTGGAACATTCACAATTCAATTTCCAACAGCAGACGCAAGTAACGCAATCATTCGTATAGCGTAAGGAGGATCTCCTTATGGCATCAACCTGGGGTAATAATACTTGGGGATCCAACGCGTGGCAAGACGATGAAATAGTCGTATCACTTACTGCACCTGAATCAGCTTCCGCATTAGGCACACCACAATCATTTAACGTTGAGGGTTGGAGTAGACAAACTTATGGTAACTCAGGTTGGGGCGTAGAATATTCTGTCAAGCCAACAGGTCTATCTGCAACTGTTTCTTTAGGGACAGTAGTTGCTGCTCAATTTATAACAGCAGAGCTAACCGGTATTGAGTCTACAGCTAGTTTAGGAACATTAGGAATAGGATCTACTGTTGTTTTATCTAGTCAATCATCGACTGTTTCTTTAGGAGATTTAGAAGCGTTTAATGAAAGAGGTTGGGGGAGACTATCTTGGGGAGAAGCTGATTGGAATGAAGGAAGAGATGAAACTGTTTCTGTTACAGGAATAGAGGCAACTGCTAGTGTCGGTTCGCCTACTTTAGAATTTATATACCAATTAGAAATGGTAGGTGCTAATCACTCAATGACAACGAGTGTTGGCGACCCACAAGTTGATGGTGAAATAGTTGCTCCATTAACAGGTGTTTCAGCAACTTTTGCAACACCAACAATGTCTTATGTTGGAACTTTAGTTGGTTGGGGCAGAGATTCATGGGGAGATAATTCTTGGGGAGAGTCTCCTAATCAAGTTATTCCATTAGTTGGTAGAGAAGCAACTGCAAGTGTTGGTTCTCCTACATTAGAATTTGCATATGAATTATCTGGTCAACAAGCAACATCAAATGTTGGAAGTGTTAGTTTTTCTATTAGTCCAACAGTTAGTCTTGATGGACAATCATCAACAGTAAGCGTAGGATCATTAGGGGTTGCTTTTGGTGCAAGCACAGAACCTGTAAGTGGTATAGCCGCAACATCTAGTTTAGGAACTTTAGGATTAGAATTTGGTCCAAGTGAAATTACAGGAGTATCAGCAACTGCTTCTGTTGGAAGTTTAACTACAGGATCAGTAGAATTATTAGATATTACAGGAGTATCAGCAACTGCTTCTGTTGGTTCTATTGCACCTGCTGATGTTGTTGGTTTAACAGGTGTATCGGCTACTGTTTCTGTTGGCTCTATTGCACCAGCAGACATAACACAAGGTTTAGTTACAAGTCAAATTACAGCTACTTTAGGAATAATAGGAATACAAGCTTACGCAAATATTGACACAGGATCAAATACGTCGTATACAAATGTTTCGACAGGGTCTAACAGTAGTTATTCATCTGTCTCAACAGGATCAAATACGTCTTATTCTGATCAATCTACAGGATCAAATAGTTCGTATTCAGATGTTGCAACAGGATCAAATACAAGTTATAGTGACGTCGCATAGGAGATAAAATTTATGGCATCAACATATACACCTTTAGGAGTTGAACTTCAGGCAACGGGTGAAAACGCGGGTACATGGGGTACAAAAACTAATACCAATTTACAAATTATAGAACAAATTTCTGGTGGATACACAACACAATCAATAGCCGGTGGTGCTCAAACTACTGCTCTATCTGTATCTGATGGATCAACAGGAGCAACTTTATCTCACAGAATGATTGAGTTCACAGGAACAATTACAGGAAATCAAATTGTAACAATACCAATCGATGTTCAAACATTTTATTTTTTAAGAAATTCAACTTCAGGTTCTTACACAGTTCAATTTAAATATGCATCAGGAAGTGGTGATTCATTTACTTTTGCGGCAGGGGATAAAGGTGATGCTTTAGTATTTGCAACTGCAAATGATGGAACTAATCCTGATATTGATACTTTACCAGCTGGTGATGTTACACTTACTGGAACACAGACTTTAACAAACAAAACTTTAACTTCACCAAAAATTGGCACATCTATTTTAGATACTAACGGAAATGAATTAGCTTTATTAACTGCAACAAGTTCAGCAGTAAACGAGTTTACGATAGCTAACGCAGCAACTGGTGCTGGGCCTACTCTTTCATCAACTGGTGGTGATTCAAATATTGATATTAATATAACTCCAAAAGGAACTGGAGATGTTGTTCTTGCTGGTGATACTGTAAAAGTTGGAGATTCTGGAGCAGCTGCTACATTAACTTCAAACGGAGCAGGAACACTTACAGTTACAACAGGTGGAGCAGCAGATCTTGTTTTAAGCACAAACTCTGGAACAGACTCTGGAACTATAACAATCACAGATGCGGCTAACGGAAATATATCACTTGTACCTAATGGAACAGGAGATGTCGTTCTTTCAGCAGATACAGTAACAGTTGGAGATGATGGAGCAGCCGCTGTTTTAACATCACAGGGAGCAGGGACACTTACTGTAACTACAGGTGGAGCAGCTGACCTTATTTTAAGCACAAATTCTGGAACTAACTCAGGAACTATAACAATCACAGACGCGGCAAATGGAGATATAACTCTTGCTCCTAATGGAACTGGAGTTGTAAAAGGTGTTGACGGAGGAGATAATACAGCAGCTATTAAAATCGCAGGGAAAGAAACTATATGGGTTCCAGCAGTTGCAATGTATCCAAGTGATACAGGTGGTTGTGCTGATATTGAAGGCACAGAATTAGCATCTGATATTAACAGACCATTTTTAAAAGTATTGGCTTTTGACAAAGACTCAGATGAAGCAGCACAATTTGCTGTTGCTTTTCCTAAATCTTGGAATGAAGGAACAATAACTTTCCAACCTTATTTCACTGCTAATACTACAAATACAGGAACAGCTTTATTTAAACTTAAAGGTATAGCAATATCAGATAATGACGCTATTAATCAAGATTTTGGAACAGCACAAGGGACAGCTAAAGCACATAGCGGAACAGCTTATGATTTAGATGTGGGTGCTGAATCAAGTGCAATTACTATTGCAGGATCACCTGCAGCAGGAGATCAAGTATTTTTTCAAATATTCAGAGACGTATCAGGAGATGATTTAACAGCAGATGCACTTTTATTAGGAATAAAATTACATTTCACTACTGATGCTGCTAACGACGTATAAGGATAACAAATGTTCGGATATACAGTCTTAGGATTTGGATCTGGCGAATCAGGTAAAGCACCCTACAGCGCTTCTTATTTAGTTATCGCTGGAGGTGGCGGCGGAGGATCTGTCGGAGGTGGCGGCGGAGGAGCTGGCGGATATAGAAATTCGTTTGGTTCAGAAACTTCAGGAGCCGACTCATCTACAGAAACCCCTTTAACTTTAACACCAGGTGTTCAATATACCGTAACAGTCGGTGGTGGCGGTAGTGGAGCCAGCTATAATGGAACTGCTGGTGGTGGAAGTAATTCATCTATTTCAGGAACAGGAATAACTACGGTCACTTCAAATGGTGGTGGTAGAGGTGGATCAAATCCCAATAAAAATTCAACCGTTGCTCCTACTTCCGGAGGATCTGGAGGCGGCGGAGCTAAAAACACTGGATCAAGTGGAGGATCGGGTACAGCTAATCAAGGTAGAAATGGTGGAAGTGTAAGCGGAACTTGTTCCGTAGGTGGCGCTGGAGGTGGAGGAGCCTCTGACGCTGGAGCTGGAAACTCAGGTGAAACTCCTGGAGATGGTGGAGATGGTTTATCATCTTCTATTACAGGTTCTTCAGTAGCTAGAGCTGGAGGCGGAGGAGGATCAGGTGCACATGGAGGATCAAGTGGAGGATCTGGCGGTGGCGGACCTGGCGCTAATGTTTCAAATGGTGGTGGAGGTAACCCTGGCGGCGGCGGAGGCGGCGGCGGTTTTTACAACAGCGGTTCAGGCGGCGGCGGTGGTGCAGGTCGTGTATTTTTAAGAGTACCTACAGCTAGTTATTCAGCAACAACTACAGGAAGTCCTAGTGTTAGCACATCTGGAACAGATACAATTATGGAATTTACTGGAGATGGGAGTTACACAGCATAATGGCACACTTTGCAAAATTAAATTCAAACAGTGAAGTTGTAGAAGTTCANGTAGTAAATAATGACGTTATCACTGATGCTAATGGACAAGAACAAGAACAATTAGGTATAGATTTTTTAAATAATTTACACAAAACACCAAATGATATTTGGAAACAAACTTCTTATAATACTATTGAAGGAGAACATTTATTAGGAGGAACACCCTTTAGAAAAAATTATGCAGGTATTGGTCATACTTATGATTCAGAAAGAGATGCATTTATACCACCACAACCTTATAATTCTTGGATAATAGATGAGGCAAAATGCATATATGTTGCACCAGTGGCTTATCCAACAATTCAAGAATACACCGATGAAAATGGTGATGAATATAGATATTTAATAGATTGGGAAGAAGATAATTTAAGATGGATTGCTACAGACACTTCTAGTGATGATAATCACTATTATTGGGACGCATCAGGTTTATCCTGGACATCTTATACTCCATAGTATATAAAATATTTATAAAAACAAAGAAAGTTATAATATATGATAGAAAGTTATCCAAAACAATTAACGAGAGAAGATTATTTTTCGTGTCCTATTTGGTATGCAGACCAAGAAAAATTTGTAAAAGATTTAAATAAAGCATCTGATTTTTATATAGAACAATCTAAACAAGATTTAAAACAAACTATTGATGAAAGAAATAAAAAATTTGGTGATAAAGGAGATATGGGTCATGTTTTTCATTCAAAAAGTTTAATTGATAAACCTAGTTTTAAAGAATTACAAAATTATATCGGAGCAACTTCACATAATTTATTAGAGGAAATGGGTTTTGATTTAATAAACCATAAGGTATTTATTACTGAAATGTGGGTTCAAGAATTTCCAAACAATGGTGGTGGTTATCATTCTTTACATACACATTGGAACGGTCACATGTCTGGTTTTTATTTTTTAAAGGCAAGTGAAAAAACATCAATGCCAGTTTTTGAAGATCCTAGACCTGGTAATATGATGAATCTTTTACCAGAAAAAGATAAAACAAAAGTAAGTTATGCGACCTCACAAATATACTATAAAGTAAAACCAGGAAGAATGATGTTTTTTCCTTCATACATGCCTCATCAATACACTGTTGATATGGGCTATGAGCCCTTCAGATTTATACATTGGAATTGTCAAGCAATACCCAAGGCAGTTCTAAAAAACCAATGAACAGTTTTCTAGAGCATCTAGAAGATGTTTCTTATGCTGACGAAAAAGAAAAACAAAAAGAACTTTGGGACGTCTCGGGAATTTTAAAAAATAGATTAAATGAAAAATACAAGTTTGATCTAAGACCTTTAGTTAATAATGTAAAAGCGGGTGATACAAAAACCAAGGCAGATAAGATGGTTTTTGATTTGAAAGACAAATACATAATTGTAGATATAAAAGAATTACATCAATATTTAAAACAAAATGACCTTAAAAAGGTCTATTTAGATGATTTGATATTTAAATTAGAATGGAATATAATACTACCAAAAAATTAAAATGCCTATATTATGAGGATCTATGCTACAAAAAATAGGATTTCAACCAGGAATAAATAAACAAATTTCAGAGACCGGAGCTGAAGGTCAATGGACAAATTGTGATAACGTTAGATTTAGGTATGGAACTCCTGAAAAAATAGGTGGGTGGAATCAATTAGGATCTTTAAACGAAAATGAACTCACAGGTGCTGGAAGAGGTCTTCATCATTACGTAAATAGTTTAGGTAGAAAGTATGCAATTATAGGAACAAATAGAATTTTATATGCTTTTTCTGGAGGTGTTTTTTATGACATACATCCTATAGAAACAACTACAACACTTACAAATGCTTTTACTACAACAAACGGATCTGCAACAGTTACGATAACTTTTTCTAGTGCACACAATATGAATCCTGGAGACATTATGTTAATGGATAATTTTACTGCGATCACTAATTCTAACTATAGTGCTTCTGATTTTGATGATAAAAAATTTATGGTGGTTACTACACCAACAAACACAACTTTAACAATTACCATGACTTCTAACGAATCAGGTTCTGGTGCAACGACATCTGGTGGTATTAGAATACAAAAGTATTATACTGTTGGTCCAGCTGTTCAAGCAAAAGGTTTTGGTTGGGGATTAGGGACTTGGAGTGGAGAAGATAAATCTGCTGTTACGACAACTTTAAACGGTGCAATAAATGCATCGGTGACTAGCATAACATTAACAGATGCATCACAGTTTCCAAGTTCTGGTACTAATTTTGTTATTATAGGAAGTGAAGAAATATCCTACACTGGAGTTAGTGGTAATGTATTAACTGGATGCACAAGAGGAGTGGCAGGTACAACAGCAGCATCTCACTCAGATGGTGCAACTGTTACTAACTCAACTGATTATGTAGCATGGGGTGAAGCAGCGTCTGGAGATTTAGTTATAGAACCAGGAATGTGGTCACTAGATAATTTTGGTGACAAAGCAATTTGTTTAATTCATGATGGTGCTTGTTTTGAATGGGACTCAAGTTTATCAAATGCAACATCTACAAGAGCAACAATTATATCTGGCGCACCAACTGCATCAAGACACATGCTTGTATCTACACCAGATCGTCACTTAGTTTTCTTTGGAACTGAAACAACTATTGGAACACCAAGCACTCAAGACGACATGTTCATTAGATTCTCAGACCAAGAAGATATAAATACTTATGTACCTACAGCAACCAATACAGCTGGTACACAAAGACTAGCTGACGGATCACAGATCAGAGGAGCGATTAGAGGTCGTGATGCTATTTATATTTGGACTGATACAGCATTGTTCACACAACGTTTTGTTGGTCAACCATTTACATTTGCGTTTGCACAAGTTGGAACTAACTGTGGACTGGTTGGACAGAATGCATGTGTAGAAGTTGATGGTGCTGCATACTGGATGTCTGATAATGGATTTTTTAGATACGCTGGTAAATTAGAATCATTACCTTGTTTGGTAGAGGACTTTGTATATGATGATATAAATTTAGAATCTGGTAATCAAATGATATCTGCTGGCTTAAATAATTTATTTGGAGAAGTTATATGGTTTTATCCGCAGTCAACATCCTCTGTTGTAAATAGAATGGTTGCATATAATTATTTTGATTCATCACCACAAAGACCTGTATGGAGCATTGGCTCACTTGCTAGAACCATGTGGCGTGATTCTGCTGTTTTTGGTTTACCACATGCATTAGAATATGATGCTGATACAGATACATCTTTTGATGTTATAGGAAATACTGAAGGCAGAACAAGTTACTATGAACACGAAACAGGGACAGACCAAAATAGAAACGGAACTATATCTGCAATTACAGCGAACATAGAATCTGGAGATTTTGATATAAGTCAAAGAAGAGGTATAACAGGTCAATCAACAGGTGTCGCTGATCTTAGAGGAGATGGTGAGTTTTTAATGAAGATAAGAAGATTTGTTCCCGATTTCATATCACAAACAGGAGCAGCAAGAGTTACATTACAATTAAAAAATTATTCTAATAGCACTCAATCTGGTTCTCCTCTTGGACCTTTTGATGTTACTACATCTACAACTAAAATAGATACTCGTGCTAGAGCTAGAGCAGTTTCATTAAAAATAGAAAATACATCAACTAGTCAAAACTGGAAATTAGGAACTTTTAGATTAGACATACAACCAGACGGACGAAGATAATGGCAAAGATAGTACAAGTATTAACAAGACCTGCATCGGAATATGACTTGCCAACAGCAGAGGCACAGGTTAGAGATCTTGATGCAATTGTAGAAAAATTAAATACAACGTTTCAAGAAGAATTAAAAGATGAGGTAGAAGCATTTAACTTCTTTTTAAATTAATGGCAAATAGTTTTATAAATAAAAAAGCAGATTTAACGACAACTGATTTAACTACATTATACACAGTGCCTAGTTTTAAAACAGCAGTTGTAAAATCAATATTAGTCTCTGAAGATGCTGGATCTGGTGCAAATATAACTGTGACTTTAGTAGATGCTAGTTCTAATATATTTAGTCTGTTTAAAACAAAATCTATATCAAGTAATACGACCACTGAACTTTTAACTCAGCCTTTAGTCATGGAGGAAAGTGAGATATTAAAGGTGCAAGCGAGTGACGCAAACGAATTACATGTTATAGCTTCAATATTAGAAATACAGCCAAGAGAGGTAACAACATAATGATAGAGTTAAAACCAGCAAAAGTAGAAACAACGTATAGACATAAGGAAACAGGGGAACTTTTTAAGGAAAGAAAAGACTGGGAAGCTAAAGGTTATAAGAAAGAAGACATGGCTCAAGATGTAAATGTCGTGATGCCAAGTCTTGATTTATTTAGTAAAACAAAATAGAATAGTAAGATGGCCATAACTAGAGCACAACAAGCAAAACAACTATTAGCAAACGGAGGACGTATCGGTTACAGAGGTGGAGCTGATATGGGTGCCGTTGGCAAAGAAAAAGACATTGGTGGTGCTATCGGTGGTGGATCTAAAGAAAAAATAAGTGCATCAGATGCTAGAGATACTAACCTAGATAGAGCACGAGAAATTTATCAAGCAAATGAAACTTTAAAATTATTAGAAGAGGATAAAGCACAAGAACCATTTGAAACTTTAATAATTAAAGATAGCGGTATACCTGGAGCAATAGGCATGGGACTTGACGCACTTAGAGGTCCTAGACAATTTATGTTAAATAAAAATGTAGATTTTTATAGGTTTGATCCAAGAACACGAAAGGCAAGAGAAAAATATGGATTAACAGCACAAGGTTATAAAGAATATATGAGAGATAGAATGGCAGGTAATATAGATGCTGCTGGTAATCCTATTATGGGTGGAGATGACGATGATAATAATATGTTTCTTCCTGCAGATACAACAGCTACAACAACAGAAGAAGAAGTATTAAGTCCTATTCAACAAGCTATATTAGATAGAGGAACTCCCTCTGCTTTTTTAGCGGATGGCGGTATGCCAAAAGATGCACCCGTAGGTGGGATCATGGACCTTGAATCAGGAAGACAAATGTATTTCTTAGGTAAATTAGTTAAGAAAGCAACAAGAGCTGTTAAAAAGATAGTTAAGTCACCAATAGGTAAACTTGCATTATTATATGCAGGTGGAACTTATTTAGGAGGATTAAAAGGTGTAGCTGGAACTCAAAAAAGCATGGGCTTTTTACAGTCTTTAAAAACTCCTAGTAATCTTGGAAATTTACTTAATTTTGGAAAATCTTATGTTGGAGATGCTCTTGATGAAATGACCACAGCAGATAAATTTAAATTAGGAATAGGTGGTGCATTGACATTAGCACCTTTGTTATTTCAACAAGAAGAAGAGCAACCAGATTTTGCAAGTAGTGCAGGACCAGGATTACCGGCAGCTATACCTGATATAAGAAATCGATACAGAGATTATATGGCTAGAGGTTTTTTAGCTGAAGGTGGTAAAGCAGAACCAGTAGCTAAGAAGACTATGCCATTATTAGATATGGATGGTAAGGAAATGGATTTTAGAGCTGAAGGTGGATTTGTACCAATAGGTAGAATGGAAAGAGCTGATGATGTGCCTGCTAGACTATCTAAGAATGAATTCGTATTTACGGCTGACGCTGTAAGAAATGCTGGTGAGGGAGATATAGACAAAGGAGCAGAAGTCATGTATAACATGATGAAAAATCTCGAAGCCGGAGGTGAAGTATCTGAAGAATCGCAAGGCTTAAATGGCGCACGTAAAATGTTTCAAACATCACAAAGACTAGAGGAAGTATTATAATGGCTATTACAGAAACACGACAGCTGCCACCAAAATTTATAGAAGAACTAGGAACAGATTTAGCTACACAATTAGTAGCACAATCTGGTCGACCAACAGTTGCACCAGGTATAGCAGGTCTTTCACGATTACCAGGTGAGTCAACTGAAGACTTTACAAAAAGACGAGAGGCTGCAGAAGAATTTGATATTAGAAAACAAAGTATAGCAGGACTTGCACCAACAGTTGCAGGTCAAACAGGATTACAAACAGAAGCACAAAGATTAGCAACCCAAGCAGCAGGAACATCTGGTATCGCATCGTTTCAACCATTTTTAACAGCGGCACAACAAGAAGCAGGATTAGCTTCTGGATTAGGAACCTTGGCTCTTGGACAATTAGGAACTGCAGGAACAGAATTAACACAAGCAGGAACTGCTCTTGGAGGAGCACAACAAGCTTTAGGAACTGCAGGAACAACATTAGGTGGTGTGCCTTTGGGAGCACAAGCTTTTCAACAAGATGTCGGACAATTTATGTCCCCGTATCAATCACAAGTGATTGATGCGACACTCGCAGAATTTGATCGTAACAAAGCTATACAAGAACAACAGATAAGAGATCAACAAACCGCTTTGGGTGCGCTTGGCAGTGGTCGAGCGGGAGTGCAACTCTCTGAGTTTGGCACAGGGGCAGCAAGAGAACGAGCATTATTACAAGCTAATCTCTTGCAACAAGGTTTTAGTCAAGCACAACAAGCTAGACAACAAGACATCGCAAACAGGTTTGGTTTAGGTCAAGCACAAGCAGGAATAGCAGGAGCGCAAGCAGGCATGGCTGGTCAACAAGCAGGATTTGCAGGACAAAGAGGAGCACTAGCAGGAGCAACACAAGGTTTAGGTGCATTTAGATCAGGACTTGCAGGACAACAAGCAGCCCTTGGACAAGCACAAGAAGGAATTTTAGGAACTAATATAGGACGTTTAGGTTCATTGGGCGCAATAAACCAAGCGCAAGCTCAAGCAGAGGC
>FUFK010020034.1_pt1 | contig 14185 bp, 18 predicted proteins | sample 1021851 | NCBI WGS metagenome assembly FUFK01 (sample SAMEA51879418, study PRJEB19060) | metagenome | reverse complement strand
CTTTTTACTCATACTTTTAAGGTTTAATTATTAATCATTTACATAGTAAATATACGAAAAAAAATTGACATTTCCAAATTTTTTCGTACTTTTTTTTACTTAATATCCAACAAATGTGTAAGGAACATCATCTACTAATCCATTCTTTACTGCATATGGGTATTCTTCGTTCAACCAATAGTTTTGAACATTTTCCAATTCGTTTTGAACATCTAAATAAAGGTCATCGATACTAAATCCATCACCATATTTAATACCACCACATAACTCCATTAGTTCATTGAGGTTATCCCAATTATTTCTGTTTGTATGAATAGATTTGAAAATATTCTTTTTCATCAAATCAGCTACCTTGTCATTGTAATCATACATTTCTTTTGACCAGGGTTTTGTTACTTGAGGTTTAATTAGTACTTTCATATTTTAAGTTTTAAAATGTCATTAATTCGATTACTTCTTCACCAATACCAACACCATTTTTAGTGATTTCGTAGTTAGGGTCCATACCAGAACTCATTACATAATTTACCAACTCACCAATTGAGTTAAAGGTTTCAGTAAAATAAGAACAATCTAAAGAATACATAGTTTAAGTTTTAAGTGTTATCAATCATTTACATAGTAAATATACGAAAAAAAGCCGAGAAATCCAAGCTTTTTATCGTTTTTTTTTTACTTAAAATGTAAACTTTAATTGGTTTTTATTATCGTACTTCCATCCTAAGTTATATAGAACTATCATTCTTAACTTATCATAGAGGTCTGATTTTGTGTCTAACCATGTAAGACCTTTTCTAATACTAACTTGGGGGTTTGATTTATTAAATGCATTGAACTGATGATATCCATCTGCCCAACCATGTATGAAACCATTTTTGTTATCAGTTATATAGAAACAATCTAAAGGGTGTTTAATCTGATTCATATTATTTAAAAATTACCAGGTGCTACCTGAAAACAAGAGATACCATTAGCTCTCCACATATCTACTACCTTTTGTCTATCATCAAATACACAAAGGATATCTTTTTTATCTAAGTCATTCAACCAATTCTGTTTTAGAACATCATCTGGTGTGAATTTATCTTTTTTATTGTCAGGTCTCATTTGAAGTTTATCAAATGGTACATTCCAATACTTTAACCATTTAATAGTAACATCTTTACTATTATCTAATCTACCACTAAAAATAAAAATTTTGAAACCTTGTTTTTTGAAAGTTTGTGCAGTAGTAATTACTGACATATTAGGAGCATCTAAGGCTACATTTGATGGGTCAAAAAAGAAATCCCAATCAATCTTACCACCACCCATGTTAATAGCGGCTTTTCTCCTTTGGGTAATATCAGCCAAAGTTCCATCCAAATCAAAGATTATTGTTTTAGGGTTTTTAAATTTATTCATTTATCACTTATTTACATAGTAAATATACGAAAAATTTTTGACATTTCCAAATTTTTTGACCACTTTTTTATACTTATTTGCATGAATGATAATCCTAATCCCCACCATCCTAAAATAACAAATAACCAAGCCGAGGCTATGGTTAGATTTATAGGTGGATTTTATATTTCGTTTATTTCTATTGTTTTATGGATTTGGTGGAATGGTGGTGATGATTTTCAACCTCCTCAATGGATAGGTAAAATAATTAATATAATTAAAGATATTTTCTTATAAATAAGTTTGTAAAGATTCCTTTTTAACTTTCATCCAATCTTTTATATTTACTTCAATTCCAAATGAATTTGCAAATCTTAAACCTTTATCCCAAGCATCTTCTTCATTTTGATATCTATAGGATTTAAATTTCTTAGGTTGTTTATCTTCATCTATTGTTTTAAAAAGGTTATCTTTTTCATCTTGAAGTACATGACCTAATTCGTGTAAAAGTGAATAAAGTCCATTCTTTTCTAAATTATGATTATGGTGTATAAATATTTTTTTATTTTTATGACCCATAAATGCAGTAATTTGTCCAAGTAAAACATCTATTTCAAATTTCTCCTTGAGATAATCTGAAACCCTTTTAAATTGTTTTGGATATTTTTTATTCATACCCAAATATACACAATTTTTTTTATAAATCCAAGGAAAGTTGAGGAATTTTTGCTGAACCTACATCAATTGGTTTTCTTTTCATATGTCCACCACTTGCAAAGTTTGAACCCCATTTAAGATATCCACATAAAAATGCTTTTCTAAATCTATCAGAGTCATTTGTTTCAGAACCATGTACAACATTTGAGTGTAAAAATACAACTTGTCCTTTTCTTAAAAATCCTTCTACAAATGGAAAATTGTGACCTTCAGGCATTACACATGGTTTACCTCTTTCATTTCTCCAATTTTTAGGATTGGTTCTTGTTCTTTCATCATCAACTTCAATTGGTAATACACCTAAGTTGTGAGAACCTTCATAATACCATACTGAACCATTTTGGGGGTCATGGTTATCAAATGCAATTGAAACATTTAAAACCTCATTTGATTCACATTCGGTATAAAAAATATTTTGATGTTGGTCTCTACCTAATTGACCAGGTGGTTTAAAGTAAGCCCAAGTTTGTAATCCTACTATTTCTCCACCTAATAGAAGTTCAGTTGCTTCTATTATTTTAGGATGTACTAATAATTCTTTTAAGATATCTGATTCCTTGTGTGGATATTGATATGGGTCATACTCTCCCCATTCACCCTTTACATCATTTTCTTGTCTTTCTCTTCTTATCCTCTCAAGTTCAGCTGAATATTTATCTACCTCTTCTTCAGTAAGTAGATTTAAAACTGATACACCTTTGTATCTCCAATCAAATTTTAATTGTTGTTTTTCTAATTCGGTAAGTTTACTCATAACATTATTTATATTTATATATATACAAATTTTAAAAAAGTGAATTAGGTGTANCATACCCTTTACCTTCAACTCCTAAATTTGGATTAATCAATCTAAAATTCATCAATTCAGATAATAAATTTACATTAGATTGTATTTTATCTTTATTTTCTATATACAATTTTTTAACTTCATTNGTACTTAGATTACTTATTTTATCTATGACTCTTTTAAAACTTTTGACTTTATCAAATTCATATAGTTCATCTCCTTCAAATCCAAAATAATCATTCCAAGTATACAATCCTATATCTTTAAAGTTTTTTAATAGATTTGGAGCTCCAAAAATTACAGGCATAGTACCACTTAAAAATGCAATCAAACTTTTTTCCGAGAATTGTGGTGTTTTAATATCACTAATTATTTCTGCATTATTTGTTTCACAAACAATTGAAATATATGAATTATGATATTCTTGTATTAACTCTGATAATGTAGGAAAATTTGTAAAGTCTTTATTATTATCTAAATCCCATTCAGCATATCTACATATACTATTTCCTAAATTTATATCTTCAAATAAAAAATCTCTAAACTGATTTGTTTTTCGTACTGAGAATATACTTTTGTATTTTCTATTTTCATTAAAACTTACATTTTTCTCTAAGTTAAAGTGTTTATTTGAAAATATGATATCCACTTGATTTCTATTAGTTATTATATCATCTCCTATCTTTTTTTTCATAGATACTTTTGACCACATAGCTATATTAGTTAGAGGATGAGTTCCATATACAAATTTTGCATTTGTTGACATACAAATCTTAGCTGAAGTTAAATTGTTTTTTTCTAAAATGTCTATTAAAGTATCAAGAAGATTTGTTTCAGTTATTATTTCTTCATAAACACATAAATAAAATTGAATATTTAATTTTGATAATTTTTTAAAATGTTCTAAATTATTATGTACGACTTCTAAGTCTGGGTCAAGTTGGTAACACTCTTTTAATGATTGTAAATCGTATATTTCTTGTAAGGCTTCTTTAGGTAGTTTTGAACTCATTACAATATTCAATTAAATTAACAAGTCTATTTTTAAGTTGTGGCATTTTTTTAGAATTTTCTGTAATAATATTCCTATTAGAATTTTTTATTTCTTCCTTAGTACCACTTATTCTCCATTTGAATGAAGAGACTCTATATAAAGAATTTATTGAAATTTTGTTTAAATTTGATTCTGATATTTCAATTATAGGTGAAAAGTCATCATTCACTTTTTGAGCAAATCTTCTTATGATGTATCCTCTTTTATAATCTTTATCTACAATTTTAGGTTTGAAAGCACTTGGCACACTTTTTAGTCTTGAATCTTTTTTACCTTTTTTTGCTCTTTGATATTGTTTTATTAAATCTTCCATAATTATTCTCCACTTGCTTCAGTTGTAGCACCAGAACGATATTGGCCTTCAATTGATGTTTTCCACTGCATTCCTTCAATAGTATGTTCTACATTAGTAACTTGGAAAAAACCTGATTTAGAATAAACACTTGGAATTCCTACAATGTTAAAATTATCACCATGAGCAATACCAGAGTTACCATGAATTTCAAAACTATACTTCAACATACTAATCAATGTACCAGCTCCTTTAGGTTGTTTCTTTTTTGTAGTTGGTGCTAAATTTGGATTGTCCTCTGATAATAGTCTTTTAAATAAAGCTTGGTCATTAAATGTTGGGAAAAATAATACCTCATCAGCACTTACCGTTTCTCCTGATGTGAAGGTTCGTTGTAAGAAAGTATTATCAAGATTAAATTCTCCATCTTTTCTACTTGGATAACAACCAACTTTATCTAATATAGCATTATACAAAGCAGCTATAACATCCTCTTCCTTTTCAACTGTTTTTTCATCTTCAATTATACTTGAATCTTGATTTGTTTCCTTTTGTTGTGACTTTACTCTTGCATTTTCATTCAGTACATCTAATACACTATCTCTAATTCCATCTACATCATTTAAAGGAAATCCACCACCATCTGAACCCTCTGGACCTGTATCAACACTTGTTCCTGCATCTAATTTTTTTCTATCTGATATTATTGAGTTCATCATTTCGCCTGGTAAATCAATATCTAATTGTCCACTTAAAAAGAACGAACCTTCACCATTATGTACTAAATTCCTTGAACTTTGTTTTCTTTCAGTTGTACAATTCATTTCTACTACTTGTAAACAATTATCACCTTTTTTTACACCATCTACACTTCTTGGAGCAACTTTTTCAATTATTTGAAAATCCCATAAACTATTTACACCAGTTGACATTCCATTACATAATTCTATTATCGCATCAGCATATGTTAAATTTTCAGCTTCAAGAACACTTACCGCAAAATCAAAGTTAATATATAAATCATCTAAATATCCCCATGAACCAGCAGACCTTTGTATACCTTGATATCCATTACTACTACCTTCATTTAAACCTGCAGATTGTGGAAACTCAACTGATGATTTATCTGCCCTACCAAATATTCCATCACCACTTTCAATTGATGTATTTTCAGTTTTTTGTGAACAATCATTGTTTCCTATTGAAAAGTCTGATGTTTCACCCCTTAGTGCTTTTACTACACTAAAATCAGGACAATTTTTATTTGGTACTATCAATCTATCTTTAGCAGTTGAGAATATTCTTTTAAATGCATTACAAACAGTAAACTCTGTATATATTTTTGCTGGAAAAGCTCCTCCACCTTTAAATTCACCTGATTTTGAGGGGTTTAGAATATCATTTGTATCAATTATTTTTTTTAATAGTTTAAATCTAATAAATCTTTCATCCCCTACTAAATTTGTACCTGGTGGAATAGCAAACCTTTCACCATCCATATCAATTTTATTTGTGCCTGAATCAGGTCCTTCGGTTTCATCTTGAAGTCTTGTTTTTGTTTTTTCGTTAAAATTAATAAAATTTTCTACTCTTCCGAACTTATCTATCAAACCTTTAACTGATTTTAATTGTTTATGACTTGGTAGAGAATTAAACATCATCATAAAATTCTTTTTACCAATATCCTTTTCATCGAGAATAGCCTGAGCACCATATTTTTCTGATGAACGACTTCTTTTATTTTTCTCACTATCATCTTCTACTGGTTTGTGTATTTTTAATGATTGTGGTAGTTCTCCTAAACCTTTTAGTGTTACATCAATAGTATACTTATCACCATCACTACCAATCTTAAAACCTGTTATAAAACCAAAAAAATTATCATAGTCACCTTTAGAGTTTTTTCTTTTATTAAGTACATTAGCAAAATTATTTAAGGCTGAAATGTTACCTGTATTAAGTTCTAACTTTTGATTATGTGCTCTCGATAAATCCCAACCAAATTCTACTAAAGCCGTAAAACCAGGTTGACCAAAATATAATTGCAAAACATCAACTTGACCAGGTGTGTAAGCAACTATAGAAAAATTACACTCTCTTGTCAATCCCATCGTTCCATTTTTAATAGAAAGACCACTAATAGTTGGTGAGGGTCTTAATCCTCTATCATCACCACTTACTTTTACAGGTTCACCTGCCCAATTGAGTCCAACTATACCTGGTGATGATGCGTTTCCATAAACACTTGTTGAACCAACTATTGGAATATTAGGATTACTTTGAAGGACTAAACCTGCACCAGCATTTGAAGTTACTCTTAACCAAGCATTTAGTCTTGATGTATAGACATGATTCTTTTTTAAAGCGAGATTGTCTATTACAAATTGTTGTATTGGTCTATATCTTGGAAATTCACTCATTTGATTCTTTTCTTATAATCTCAGTATAGTCTTTTGGGATTCTAAGAATAGTACCATCTTTCAATCCGAGTTTCCCATCATGGATGTTATTAGCATTAGCTATAATCCACCAATAAGCTGGTGAACCATAATATTGATTTGATAATAAATCTAATCGGTCACCAGTTTGTGATGCCACATAAATATCATCATTTTTAAGAGGTATAGATTTAAGTCTTTTTGACTTATAAACCTTTTTACCATCTGGTGTTTCCTTTGTATCGTTATTTAAATATCTACTAATTGCCATAAGTTAATGATTTAAAACTATATAATTTAGTTCTATCTTCTGTATTATTTCTCTGTTCAATAAATTTAAGAGTAATCGCAACTTCTACCAAATGTGGTAATTTATATCCTTTATCTACATTTACTTTTTCAGAGCCATTATTATTAAAAAAATCTCCACTACTTTCATAATCTTTTTGTGTACCATCTAATTGCCAGTTTGAAGTATCAGGTATTGTATATTGTAATGAATCTATAAAACATACTTTATCTTTATATAAATCACCCATAGTAAAATAAATTACAGGTGCTCTTACTGAACCTATTTGACCACTTTGATAAGCTGGTATATCAGTATTTCCTAATGGATAAGTTAAAGAAGTTAAAAATTCTATCTTTGACCAATTGTTAGCTAATTCTGCAGAGTTCATTGGATATATTGTAAAGTTAAAATTTACACTTCTCTCTATACTTTCATATGTATGAAAACTAAATGGATTTCCACTAAACCTACCACTTGACCATCCTGGTGATATATTTTCTGAAAGGCCAGTAATTGTTCCTCTAAAGTGGACAGTTTCACCCGTTACAATACTTCTAAAATAAAGTGGTATAAAATCTTTTTCATCTAATGTATATTTAACTTCAGTTTCAGTACCAGTTCCTCCATCATAAATACCACTTTGGTTTATTACATCACCTGTATTTGTAAATCCTCTATCAGAAATTAGTTGGTTATTATTTGCACTAAATCTATCTTCAGATGATGTAGCAAATGATATTGTACCTTTAGGTGGTGCAGCAACACCTTCAATTGGTGTTATTGGGTCTGAACTTCCATCTGCCTTTGTTCCTCTTTTACCTTTGTAACCTTTACCTACTCTTATTTGACCTTGTTTAAATTCATCACTTTTGTATTTTTTTAATATACCAAATTCACCTTCAGTAGAATCCGTTTCTTTTCTTAAATCATTGTCTAATGCTTCATTACTATATCCAAGTTTATTTTCACCAGTTGGATTATAAAATTTTCTTGTGTCTATTTCAGAATTATTTGTTGTTTTATTAATTCCTAAACCAGCAGGTGTTCCAAATAATGATTCTCTTAGTCTACCTTTTGCTTCATCTAAAAGTTTACCAGCTGCTTGTTGAGCTGCAGTTTTAGGATTACCAGTAGGTAGACCTGATTGTAACAACCCAGTACCACCTAAATCTCCTTTTAAATCCGATAGTGCTTGTGGATATCCAAATTGTACATTATCTAATTTAGAAAGTTCACCTGCAATAGATGATGGATTTAAATCACCTGGTGGTGTACCTATAAATTTTCCTACCTTAGATTCTTTAAAATTATTAAATTTATTTTTTACTTTTTTAGCAAAATTAGAATCACCAACCTTTTTTGTAAGTTCTTGAATCTTACCACCAGTTGAATCAGTACCACCATCAGCTCCTACATTACGAGCTTCAACCATACCATCTTTCATTTTGGTTGTTCGGCTAGCTATTCTAATTGTGTCAGTTCCATAAAGAAGTGGGTTGTTAACTTCGACTAATGATTTAAATCGGATACCAGTAACTTCTTGTTCTATTTTAGTTAACTTATCTGATTTGACTTGTTTATCTAAACCTGCTCCCCTAAATAATTCTAATATTGTTGGCATATCTTATACTGCTGCTCCAAATGAATTTGAGTTACTTCTACTATTAACCTTTGATATTCCTTCTGCAACCTTTGCACCATCCATATTAACTTGAAATTTAAGTTGTGCAATTTCACTTCCTAATTTTTCAATAGCATTTACAATTGGGGAAGTATCCATACCACCTCCACCTCCACCCATAAGGTTAGTTCCAGCTATAACATCATCTTGATTATTTAATGATAATGTACCAGCTGCACTTGTAATCATTCTATTACCATATCCACTACTACCACCACCAGGTGAAAACATATCATCTGCTTTTGAAAAATATGACTTACCTAACGCAAATGCAGCGGCAGCGGCTGCAGCACCTAATACTGGTCCTACAACTGGTATACCACCCATGGCCGAAAACGCTCTCATGGCCATCAATCCAATCTCTTTCATTAAGTTTCCACTTTTTATAGTATTAATTAATCCCATAATTTTTGTCCCTGCTGCTAATCTTACATTATTTAAAAGTTGTAATCCAGCCATCGCTTTTGTTTTAATTAAGGATATGTTTTGAAGTCCAACAACAGTGGTAAATCCAACTGCAGCGGCCGCTAAATAATCTGAAAACTCTTTCATAAAGTCTACTACTTTACTCATTTGATTAGCTAAAAAAGTGACTGGCATTAAAATTAATTTGAATAATCCTACTATACCTTTTAGAACAGGTATTGTTAATTTAATTAATGGTGTTAAAGCCATACTTATTTCAGTTCCTAACGCACCAAATTGATTTTTTACTTGGTCAATTTGTGATTGAAACTCTTGTTGTGCTTTTAATCTAGCCGTTTCAGAATTTAATTGGTCCATTGTTATGTCTTTAACATCATTACCTGCACTTGCTAATGCTGCCATAGCTGATGCTTGTTCCGCACTTAATGGTCCAAACTTTTTTCTAATTGCTAGTTGTTTTTGAAGTTCTCCTACTTCCATTCCACTAGCTTTAGCTATACTTTGTAATTGGAATGTATTTAATCTATTTAAATCAACATTTTGTGAAAGGTTATCTAAAACTGCTTGTTGAGCTCCTACTATATCACCAGTTGCTGCTAACTCTCTTGCTTTATTAAAGTTAATAGACTGACCCAACATCGCTGAAGCTTCTAATTCAGCATTTATACTATTTTCAAAGTCTAATAAATTATTTGCTACTGATGCAGCTTGTGTTAGTGATGTACCTAATCTTGCTGCTTCTACCGCCGCTTTTGATAATGAACCAACTGAACCTTGGAAAAATAGAGCCGCCGTTTCTGCATTATCAGCTAAATCTTTTATAACTCTATCTGGTGATACTCCAACTAATTTTGCTGCCTCTGCGGTTTGTTGTACTAAAGCTTGAGATGCTCGTTCAGATAATCCACCTATACTTTGGAATAATAAATTAACTTTAGCTGCTCCATCAGCTGCAACTCCAAAATTTGCTTCTAAAGCAACAATATTTTCTAATACTTCTTTTGAAGGTTGTACAACACCCTCAAAAACATTTGTAAATGATGAAGCCGCTTTTGCTACATCCTCTGCAGAAACACCTAATGCAGCAGTACTAATTGTTACTTCCCTTATGTTACTTGCTAATTGTTCAGTTTGTGAATTTAATAAACCTGTTTCTTGTCTAAATGATTTAGCTGCACTATCTAATTGTGAAAATCCTTTGAACGCTAAACTTAATAAGGCTACTAACGCTACTATTCCTAATGTGACAGGATTGAATAAACCTGCTAATAATGGTTTAAGTGAAGCAGTTGCACTTTTTAATGCTGCCAATGGCCCCATACCATTTCTAACATTTGCTGCAAATGATGTCACAAATAATTGACTCGCATCACTTATACTACTTTTAAGTCCTTCAATTGGACCAGATGCTAAACTTGACAATAATCCACCTACTATTGGAATATTACTTAAACCATCTTGTAATCCATCTAAACTTGATGTTAGTGAATCTCTAAGTTGTTGTGCTGCTCCATCTACTTGATTAATTGCATTTAGTTTTTGATTCTCAGCCGTGAGTGATTTTATTTGTATATCTAATTCTGCTTTTTTACCAGTTCTTAATTTTTTATTTATTCCAAAATATCTTTTGTCAACAGTATTTCTTTGGTCTTGAAGTTTTATAATTCCTTCTAATAAATCTTCTTGAGATTCAATTCCAGAAAGAATACTTTTTATTTCTTTATTTTGTTTAGAGAGAGCACCACTACCTTTTTCAGCTTTACCACTGTTAATATCTATAAGTTTGCCAAGGTCACCTAATAGTGACTGACTTACTTTAAGAGACTCTTCATACTCTTTTTGTATTCTTAATTGTTTCTCGTTTGTTGCCATTTATTACCTTGGTTGTTTAAGACCAGCATATACTAATAAACCTGGTGGTATTTTTATACCATCTTTTTGAGCTTGTTTTATTTGTACTTTTAGTTTATCAGAAGCTTTGTCTAAATCATCTACTGCTTTTTTAAAACCTTTATCTTTTTTTAGTTTTGATTTTAAAAGTCTAGCAAATATACTACCTACAATTCCTTCTGTTTGAAAATACTCTTTGTTAGCTAAAATGTTTTTTTGTTCTTTAGTTAGTTTCATAGTTTTCTCCCTCGTGGATATTATTGTACAAGTATAAATATAAAGTAAAAAAAAAGTGAGGAATTATTTCCTCACTCTTACATTAGGTTTTCTGACATTTGGTGATGATTTCTTCATCGCTTTATCATGTTGTTCCTTTTCTCTTTTCTTTGCTTCAACAAGTTTTTTAAAATGAAATAATCTTATATGAACTGGCATTTTATATACATCCGAAAATGTAAAACCATTTCCATAGTAACACATTTCAAATATCTGATTATGTATTTCAGCTGAGTAGTTATTCGGAAGGGTAAAAAAACCCAATCCCCATAGGGATAGGTATACTCTCCTTCTCTCCGCTTATAGGGTTATCGTATTCAAAAACCATGTCCATATCGGGTTGGAGTTCCAATAAATGATTTCTAAATGCTCTTGTATCTTTTGATAAAAATTTATTATTTATAAAATTTGTAATAGATTTAGTGTCCTCTTTACCATCAACTGATTTAATCATATATCTATATCTCGTGGTAAGTTCTTGGGATAGTCCTCCTTTGTTTAACCTATTCATAGCTTTTACATCAGCATCAATCTTTTTCTCATCACCATGAGTTAAAAGTTTAAATTTTAAAACATTTTTGGTGGTTGGAGTGACAAACTCATATTCATTATTAGATTTTAATTTATTTAAATCAATATCTTTAGTTTGTACTTTTGATAAATCAATAGTCAAATTTTCTTGTTCACCTAAATCATTCGGAACTTGTACCTTATATTCTGGTCCATATCCTAAAATACGAGTTGCTAATACAATCGCGTTTTTATCACCAATCACTATATCATCTATATCAATTGATTTATCAGCTATAATAGATTCAAATAACATATCTAAAACAACACCTTTTTTAATTAAGTTTTGTGAAGCTAAAATTTCTTCTTCTTTAGCCGTCATGTATTTTATTTCTATTTCACCTTTTGATAATGGATGCTCAGTAGGATAACATTTACCCTGTGATGGAAGTGTGATTACTTCCGTTGGAAAGTCATATTTTTTATTTTCTGCCATAATTAACCTTTATTTGTTTGTATATAAATATATAAGTTTTAAAAAATTAGAATTATTTATCATTCATCCAACCTATAAAACAAAACAAGACCCAACCACTTGCTATTGATAATATTACTATGTGTTCAGTCATTTTTTTTGTCTATTGTAAATAAAGTATATATGATTGTGGCTACGATACCATGTAAAAATATTTTAGGTATAGCTAGTTCAAAGGGGATTGTTTGTTGTATTATACCATAAAAGTATAAAAAACACGCAAAAACATTTATACCTATTACAAAATTACCAAAATATTCTTTAACTTTTGTATTCCAATATTTTTTTAGTATTAGGTATATTATTACTACAACCGCAATTTCTGTTATAAATCCACTCATTACTCGAAAAATATAAATATATAAAGTTTAGATTTATAGCATAAAAAAAAGTTCTTACGAAAAGAACTTTTTTATTTTTATGAATTTAACAAAAATTGTATTAGAATTCTAAGATTGCGTAATCATAAGATAGTGTTAATGTGATTTCTGCTGGGTCATTTGATGCCCAATCTAAATCATTAAACGCGGCAGATGTTATGAAAGCTCCTTTTAGAGTCCATTGTTCAATTTTATCACCAACTGGTCCTAACATAAAGAAGTTTACATCTTTCTTATAGAAATCTGCGTATCCATCTCTACCTGTTAAAGATTCGTGTGATGTTCTTACCCACTCCATGACTTGTTGTGCACCACTTGGTACGATTGGGTCATAAAGAGTAATTTCTACATCTTGCCATTCTCCCTTACCTTTTAGTTTTCTCTTAACATTGATATGGTCTAATGTTACAGGTTCAAACTGAATAGTAGGTCTATTGGCTGTTTTTATTAAATATGAGTCTATACCATCGATGTTCATGATGAATCTGTTCTTCATCTTCGGTTCGAAGTTGGTATAAAACATTTCGTTGAATTCTAATACTTCTGCCATTTTTTTATTCTCCTATTACTATTATAAATATATAGTTTTTATTTTTTCATTATGCTGAGAACGAAGCCCCTGTTGGTAGAATGTTGAAATCAATTACTATGAATTCAGCCGTCTTAGTAGGTTGTAAGAAAATTTGACCTGCTAAGATGTTTCTATCAATTACATCAGGAGTGTTGTTAGTTTCATCCATCACCACTTTGAATGCATATAACCCTTGTCTTTGTTGTACACCTTCTAAATATGGTTGTACCGTGTTTATAAATCTATTTCTTGTTTGTGCCGTATTTTGTTCGAATACTAAGAATCTTGAAGTACTAGCTACAAACTTCTTAACTTTAATTAACAATCTTCTAACATTAATTCTATCTAAAGCTGATGCTTTATCTTGTAATGTTTTTTGTCCAAATGCTACGATACCCTCACCTGGGAATGAAGCGATTGGATTAACTTTGTTTTCATAAAGTGTATCTCTTTCAGCGTGTGTCAATCTGTTTAATACTGAAACTGCTCCTACGATTCCACCTCTGTTTAAACCAGCTGGTGCGAACCATTCAGCGGCTAATCTGTCGTTAGCTGCATATATACCTGGCATCAATACTGATGGTGGTACTGCGGTTAGTTTGTTAGTATTTATATCGATTGTTTTAACCCAAGGATAGTAAGAACCAACATAGTTAGAGTCGATTGCATCTGCTTGAGTTGTTGCTTGTGCTATTGTATCGTTGACTGATGTAAGGTCTCCAATGAAGAAAGCATCTTGTCTATCTTCTACCATATCAACAACTTTACCAAACACATATGAGTGTAATCTTCTTACAACACCAGGTGCTGATACTAAGTTAATATCAAAGTCATCTGGGTTAGATACTGCGTTGATTGCTTTTACATAAGCTACCGAACCACTTGCAGTTGATGAAGATAAATTAAATGAGATAAAAGCACGACAAGGAGTAAGATATCCAAATACTGAGGGA
>FUFK010057874.1_pt1 | contig 14189 bp, 20 predicted proteins | sample 1021851 | NCBI WGS metagenome assembly FUFK01 (sample SAMEA51879418, study PRJEB19060) | metagenome | reverse complement strand
TTCCAGATGGTTCACCACGACATCTGGAACTACGACAATCCGATGTCGCCCATTCTGATGGATGTCAATGTGGATGGCAGAGACATTCCAGCGGTTATGCAGGTCACGAAGCAGAGCTTCGTCTATGCGTTCAACAGACTGACGGGTGAGCCACTCTGGCCGATTGAAGAGCGTCCTGTCCCTCAATCTACCGTACCTGGTGAAAAACTGTCGCCAACGCAGCCATTCCCAACCAAGCCCGCGCCATTCGACATACAGGGTATTTCGATTGACGATTTAGTGGATTGGACGCCCGAACTGCGTCAACAAGCCATTACCGCTATGTCTGACTACATGATGGGACCACTGTTCTTGCCTCCCATACAGCGAGGGCATGAGTCCGGTAAGCGAGCTGCCATGTTCTGCCCGGGAGGCGGTGGCGGCGCGAATATTACCGCACCAGCCGTGGCCGATCCGACCACCGGCATGCTGTATGTCTCATCTCGCTCAGCATGCAGTCCAGTACAGCTTGTACCGGGCGAAGAGGCCGACCTGCAGTATGAATTGCCGACCGGCTCCACCTTCGCGCAGTTCGCTAATGGTCCAGGCGCGGGATCGCCACGGCACCCTGCGCAAATCCCGTACTTCAAACCGCCCTATAGCCGCATTACCGCTATCAATATGAATACGGGTGAGCATGAGTGGATGGTGCCGACCGGCAACACACCTGCCCGGGTTCAACGGGTCATCGATGAGAATAATCTTGACGTTGGCAACACAGGTACCGGAGCACTGGTACCCATGACCGTCACAGCAAATATGCTCATTTACTCTGATACAGAAACTGACGGGACTCCGATGCTGTATGCTGTCAACAAAGCGACCGGGGAAACAGAAGCTGCTATCGAAGTACCTGGCAGAAGCCGCTACGGTATGAGCACTTGGATGCACGATGGGCACCAGTACATCATGCTCCAGACCGGCTCAAAGCTGACCGCTATGGCACTACCTGCTGCCGCGCCGGGCAGCAGCGGCCACTAGGCACGCACTAACCAGAAAAAACCGACCACCTGCTGGGTGGTCGGTTTTTTTTGGCTTACTTTTAGNGATTGAGAAACGCTGCAAGACACTAACNTCTCAATCCAGTCGTTCTACATTTCGGCGGTCTGTCTTTAGACTGAGGTCCGCACAATTTCCACAGGCTTACCGTCGAGCCGGCGCCGCGGCCTGCTTACAGCGTACGTTTCTGGATGAGGTCCACAAAAAGCCCACCAGATTTCTCTCGAGACCATCCTGATTGTGAGTCTTCATACCTGATTTCCAAGCCTNGAGATGCCTTCGAGATTACGGATTGCGCTTCCGAAGCCCACCTTNACGTTACGATAAGACCCGTCTAACCAGCCCGGAAAGTTTGCCAGTGGTCATCCCGACACCCAGTAGGACCAGCAAGCAACCTAGCACCGTGAATACAGTGATGCTCTCCGAGAGGAACAGAGAGCCCCACATTAGGCTGAAAAGCGGGATCAGATAGGCGGTCATAATCGTCTGATCAGAACCAATCCTGGCAATAAGTCTGTAGAACATGAGATAAGCCAGTCCCGTACACCCAATGCCCAGTGCCGTGACCGCAGCCCAGGCAGAGATGTCAGGCATCTTATCTGGCAGTGACTGCGTCGAAAATGGCACCAACAGCACAGAGGCAAACAGCAAACTGCCTGTAGTAATTGCCAACCCGGAGACCGCAGTCAGCCTTCTCGAAACGAGATTCAGAGCCATCCCGTAAAGAAAGCAGGCGCTCAACGCCGCGGAAACTGCCAGCAGCCCGCCCTCTGCAAGATCTATCGCATCGGGGTCGAACACCAAGACAATTACTCCGCTGAAACCCACTGCCATGCCAAACAGAGACAATGAAGAGAGCCGCTGGCCAAAAACTGCAAACCCTATAAGGGCAGTAAAAAACGGGACAGTCGCATTCATGATGGACAACAAACCAGAACCCATAAAAAGGGCGGCATATGCAAACAAGCAGAACGGCACAGCCATGTTCATAAGGCTGACCAGGAATATTACACGCCAGTTAGCGGCCAGTTCACCCAACTTACCAAACATCACGCAAATCGGCAGCATGACGATTACCGCAGTTAGCACACGCATTTGTATCAGCAGAAACGGACCAAATTCAGGCGCTGCTATTCGAAGGAAAAGAAAAGACGAGCCCCAGATCGCAGACATCAGTAAAAGCTCGATATAGTTTCGAGTGGCGGCATTTACCATGAGATCGCTATAGTTCCGGTATTTTTGGAGGAGGAGTGAGTCAGCCGACGCTTTTTGCAGTAGTGCAAGGAACTGATTCTGCCGGCTGACTGCTCAAACGTAGACTCGCTCCACCTCGGCGATCGCCTGACTGACATCGCAACGGTGTCCTTGTGCGTTCAATACATTTCCGAGGGCAGAAACGCAGAGATTGACGTTTTTACGATTACTGGCGTAACCCATAAGACCGATCCGCCAAACTTTCCCGGCTAGAGCTCCTAGGCCGGCACCGATTTCCAATCCGTACTCGGCCAGCAGCGCGCGCCGAACTGCGGCCTCGTCAATTTGTTGAGGAAATGATACAGCATTTAATTGTGGCAAACGGCTGCCCTCTTCCACTGCAAAACCCAAACCAAGACTCTCAAGCCCTGCCGCCAGCGCAAGATGATTTAACTGGTGGCGTTTCCAGGAATTCTCCAAACCTTCTTCCTCAAGAATCACAAGCGATTCATGCAGCGCGTAAAGCGAGTTTACCGGAGCAGTATGATGATATGACCGTTTCGCATCGGTGCACCAGTACCCCATGATCAGGTTAGTATCGAGGAACCAGCTCTGGACCCTGTTTTTGCGATTGGTAATCTTCGCCGCGGCGCGTGGCGAGAAACTGACGGGAGATAAGCCGGGGATACAGGAAAGACATTTTTGCGTACCGGAGTAAATAGCATCTATGCCCCAAGCATCGACTTCGAGAGGGATGCCTGCCAGCGTAGTAACGGCATCAACAATCGCTAGGCAGTCATACTCGCGAGCGAGTGTGCAGAGAACCTCAGCGTCACTGCGTACACCGGTAGAGGTTTCACTGTGGACAAAGGCCACTGCCACCGCATCAGGGTGTCTCTTTAACGCCTCTTCGAGCTTTTTCGGATCAACAGGCGCACCAAAATCATCCGTAACCATGACTGCAGTACCGCCACAGCGCTCTACGTTTTCTTTCATACGGCCGCCGAAGACTCCGTTCTGACAAACAATCAGCTTTTCGCCTGGCTCAACAAGATTGGCAAACACGCATTCCATGCCAGCAGAGCCCGGTGCGGATACCGGAATCGTCAACTGGTTTGTCGTACGGAAAGCAAACTGCAGCAGAGTTTTGAGCTCATCCATCATGCTAATGAAAGCTGGGTCAAGATGACCAATGGTCGGCCGCGACAGCGCTTCGAGAATTCGCGGATTCACATCAGATGGGCCGGGGCCCATTAGGGTTCTGATAGGCGGATGAAAAGAGCTAGTCATAACAAATCCTGATCAATAAAAAACCCGACCAACTCTCGGTGTTCATAATACCGTGAGGAAGGTCGGGGTTTGTTTTGCCGGCAAGCACAGTCCGTATTTTTCGCGGCTCAGCGCGGTAAGCCGTACCTACTCTTCAGCAACTGCTACTTCGTAGTCATGATCGGCGGCATCAAGCTGCGGCCTGTCAACCAACTCGACGTAAGCCATCGGCGCTTTGTCGCCCGGACGTTCTCCGCATTTGAGAATCCGGATGTATCCGCCGGGCCGGCTGGCATAGCGAGGCCCGAGCTCCTCGAACAGCTTACCCACTGTCGCTTTGTTGCGGGTCCTACTGAATGCCAGACGCCGGTTTGCAACGCTGTCGTTCTTCGCTAGGGTGATTAATGGCTCTGCCACAGAACGCAATTCTTTCGCCTTCGCCAGTGTTGTTCTGATGATTTCGTGTTCCACTAAGGACGCTGTCATGTTTCTGAACATGGCAGCTCGGTGTGGACTATTGCGATTCAGTTGGCGACCGCTGTGTCGATGTCGCATGATTCTATACCTTTATCTTGTGTGCGTTCGCTTCAGGCAGCACGGTCATCCGTCTTGAGACTAGCTGGCGGCCAGTTGTCCAGACGCAAGCCGAGTGATAAGCCGCGAGTAGCCAGAACATCTTTGATCTCGGTCAGTGATTTCTTGCCAAGGTTCGGCGTTTTCAACAACTCAACTTCGGTGCGCTGAATCAGGTCTCCTATATAGTAGATATCCTCCGCCTTAAGGCAGTTCGCCGATCGAACCGTAAGCTCGAGATCATCAACAGGCCGAAGCAGTATGGGATCTATCTCGTCTTCACGCTCCTCAGGCTCAGCGATGATCTCGCTTTGCAAATCAACAAACACGCTCAACTGGTGCTGTAAAATGGTCGCGGCGCGACGTATGGCCTCTTCAGGATCGATAGTGCCGTTAGTTTCAAGATTGATAATCAGCTTATCAAGGTCCGTACGCTGTTCCACTCGGGCATTTTCAACCGAGTAAGAGATACGAACAACCGGGCTGTAGGAGGCATCAAGCAGCAGTTTACCGACTGACTGAGTTTCTTCTTCGCCACTGGCCCGGCTGTCAGCCGGCGAGTAGCCACGGCCTTTACGCACTAGGATACGCATGTTCAGCTCACCGTTACCGTTAAGGTTTGCAATAACATGATCCGGGTTGATGATTTCAACATCATGATCCAACTCGATGTCGCCCGCTGTCGCAGCCCCAGCGCCTTTTTTGCTGAGATTCAGAATGGCTTCGTCACGGTTGTTCAATATAACTGCCAATCCTTTCAGGTTTAGCAGGATTTCAATGACGTCTTCACGGACACCCTCAATTGTGCTGTACTCATGCACGACACCGTCGATTTCAACCTCTTCAACTGCACAACCCGGCATTGATGACAACAGGATCCGACGCAGTGCATTACCCAGCGTATGGCCAAAGCCACGCTCAAGGGGTTCCAGCACCACTTTAGAGTGACATTTGTCGAACTCCTCAACCTGTATCAATTGTGGTGTTAGAAAATCAGATAAAGAAATTTGCATGTAATCCACCCTTTCTGTGTTTGGACACTACTTGGAATAAAGCTCAACGATCAGATTTTCATTGATCTCTGAAGGCAGATCCGCGCGATCGGGCTTGCGCGTGAATTGACCTTCGAGCTTGGACATGTCAACAGATACCCAGTCAATGTCGCTTCGCTGTGCGGCGAGCTCCAACGCAGACTTGATTCGTAACTGCTCTTTTGCCTTCTCGCGAATCGAGACAACGTCCCCTTCACTGATCTGATAGGAGGGTACGTTGACGACTGAACCATTCACGAGGATGGACTTGTGTGACACCAACTGTCGTGCTTCGGCGCGAGTTGAGCCAAACCCCATGCGATAGACGACGTTGTCCAGCCGGCATTCTAGCAACTGCAGCAGGTTCTCGCCGGTAGCCCCCTTTCGACGAGCCGCCTCTTTGTAGTAGCTGCGGAACTGCTTTTCCAGAACACCGTAAGTTCTCCGAACCTTCTGTTTCTCACGCAGTTGCACACCATAATCCGACAGTCGACCTCGGCGTTGACCGTTTTGACCGGGAATGGTTTCAACCTTGCATTTGCTGTCAATCGGACGCACACCGCTCTTCAGAAAGAGGTCAGTGCCTTCTCTACGAGCCAGTTTACATTTGGGGCCTAAATAACGGGCCATACTATTTCTCCTAGTCTAGACGCGCCGTTTCTTGGGCGGTCGGCAACCATTGTGGGGAATTGGGGTCACATCTGTGATATTGCCAATTTTCAAACCACAGCCATTCAGAGCTCTGACCGCAGACTCACGACCGGGACCTGGTCCGTTTACCTTGACATCAAGATTCTTTACACCATATGACTCGATCGCCGCCTTTCCCGCTTTCTCAGCAGCGACCTGCGCGGCGAATGGAGTTGACTTTCGTGAGCCACGGAAACCGGATCCACCGGCCGTAGCCCAGGAAAGGGCATTTCCCTGACGATCAGTAATCGTAATAATCGTGTTGTTGAAAGAAGCATGGATGAACGCGATGCCGTCGACGACGGTAGAGCGCGCTTTCTTTTTGCCGGATTTAGCTGTAGCCATCTTAGTTACCATGTACTCCACAAATTTTCATTGGAGTATCTCTATACTTACTCTGAAAGTTCGTGTTACTTGCGTATTGGTTTACGGGGACCCTTTCGAGTACGTGCATTTGTCTTTGTGCGCTGCCCTCGGACAGGAAGGTTCCGGCGGTGACGGATACCTCGGTTGCAGCCAAGATCCATTAGACGTTTAATATTCATGGAGATCTCTCGGCGCAGATCACCTTCAGTAGAGAGCTTAGCGACTTCCGCACGGACATCATCCAACTGTTCGGGACTCAATTCCGCCGTTTTCGTTGCAGGTGCAATGCCAGTGGCATCGCAGACTTGCTGCGCTTTAGTTGGACCAATACCGAAAACATATCGAAGTGAAATCACGATATGCTTGTTGTCTGGTATGTTAACCCCGGCAATACGTGCCATAGATCTACTCCGTTCCTATTTTTTCTGCTTAACCCTGACGCTGCTTGTGTCGAGGCTCTGCATTACAAATCACTCGAACCGAACCGTTGCGTTTGATCACCTTACAGTTACGGCAAATTTTCTTTACTGATGCTCGCACTTTCACTACTGACCTCCATTCAAGCGCGTCCGGCGCGCTTTGGTTCCTAATACTGAATCCCTACTTTAAATACCGCTACGCCCGTAGTTCCCCAACTTCGACTTCTTCATCAGAGAATCATACTGATGCGACATCAGGTGAGATTGAACCTGAGACCAGAAGTCCATGGTTACCACTACCGAAATCAATAGTGCCGTCCCGCCCAAGTTGAAGGGCACATTCGCGAGCATCTGCATAAAATTTGGCAACAAACAAACCAGCGTGATGTAAACCGCGCCAAACATCGTCAGNCGGGTAATAACGCCATCAATGTACTTTGCTGTCTGCTCACCGGGGCGAATGCCGGGAATAAATGCACCGGACCGCTTCAAGTTCTCTGCCACGTCACGCGGATTGAACACCAGCGCGGTATAAAAAAAGCAGAAGAATATAATCATGGCGCTGAAAATTATGATGTACAGAGGCTGGCCCGGCCCAATCAGCAGCGCCAAGTCTTGCAGCCACTCAGCGCCTTCGGACTGGCCAAACCACTGGCCAAGAGAAGCCGGAAATAACAGAATACTGCTGGCAAAAATCGCGGGAATCACGCCGGCCATATTTATTTTTAGTGGCAGATGGCTGGCCTGGGCCTGATACATTCTCCGTCCCTGCTGACGCTTCGCGTAGTTNACGGTAATACGCCGCTGAGCCCGNTCCACATAGATGATGCACGCNACGACGCCGACCGCAATGAGCCCAACTACCAAAAGTAAAACGCCGCTGATCTGACCTTCATAAGCCTGAGTGAGTGAGGTCCCAACCGCGGCAGGAAAGCCAGCAACGATACCAGCAAAGATCAGCATGGAAATCCCATTGCCGATGCCTTTCTCCGTGATCTGCTCGCCCAGCCACATCAGAAACATCGCACCGGTAACTAACGAGATAATCGCGGTCAGATTGAATGCAATGCCGGGGCTGAACGCCATCGGTGCCAGTAAGCCTACCGTCATTCCCGTGCCCTGTACGGTGGCTAGGATCAGGGCACCGTATCGGGTGTATTGCGTAATCTTCCTTCGTCCGGACTCACCTTCCTTCTTAAGTTGGTCGAGCTGTGGGCTAACTGCTGTAAGCAACTGCATGATGATAGAAGCGGAAATGTAGGGCATGATGCCCAGCGCAACAATGCTCATGCGCTCAAGAGCGCCACCCGAAAACATGTTGAACAGGTCGGCAAACGTTCCCTCGTTCTGATTGAAGAAGGCCTGTAACTGCAGGGGGTCGATCCCCGGAACCGGAATATGAGTCCCAATGCGGTATACAAAGATCGCGAACAGCAAAAACAGCAGGCGTGACTTGAGCTCGCCGAGCCCTGCGCCGATGTTTTCTGGATTGATGTTTGGTTTGTTTGCCATCTCAATTACTTGATTTCAGTTTCGCTTTATCTGCTCAGACGATTGACCACGTTTACTCAGCGGCCGATTTCGTCGGTGCGGGCGCTGCTTTCTTGGTCAGCTTGGCGGGCTTCTCCTCGACAAGCTCGGCCACACTGCCGCCGGCTTTTTCAATAGCCACTTTCGCGCCTTTGCTGACGCGAATACCTTCAACATTCAGTTTCCGCTTAACCTCGCCGGAGTACATCACTTTGACGCGCTTGATCGACGCATTGATCAAACCCGCCTTCCGCAGGGTATCCAGATTGACAGTCTCCCCGTCAACCTTGCTTAGCTCTGCACTGCGAATCTCCGCAGTAATGCGACCAACGCGGGACGAGAAACCGTACTTAGGCAGACGCATCTGCAAAGGCATTTGTCCGCCTTCAAATCCCGGACGCACCGTGCCGCCGCTTCTGGACTTTTGTCCTTTATGCCCGGTACCGCAGGTTTTCCCCCAGCCAGAACCGATGCCGCGACCGACGCGCTTTTTCGCTTTCGTGCTGCCATTTGCAGGACTCAAATTATTCAGTTGCATAGCTATTACCTGATTTCCTTTTTGCCTATTCTACGGCAAGCATGTAGCTAATCTTGTTGATCATGCCGCGGATAGCTGGGGTGTCTTCCACTTCAACAGTTTGGTGCATACGGCGCAAGCCCAGGCCTTGCAANCACAGCTTGTGCTTAGGCATTNAGCCGATTGGGCTTCGAATGAGCGTTACTTTGACTGTCTCTCTAGTTTTGGCCATCGTCGTCTACCGCTGTCTATGTCAATGATCGTGTTTCGCCTCGCCGACTGTCAGCCGACAAGCTCCTCTACCGTCTTGCCGCGCTTTGCAGCAATATCTTCTGGAGCGCGCATATCCCGGAGGCCCTTGAAAGTAGCGTAAACCACATTAACTGGATTGGTCGATCCGTAGCACTTTGCCAGAACATTCTGCACTCCCGCCAATTCCAAGATCGCCCGCATGGCGCCACCAGCGATAACACCCGTACCTTCTGATGCAGGCTGCATATAGACCTTAGAGGCACCGTGTCGTGCTTTAATCGGGTACTGAAGCGTGTGGCCATCGAGACCCACGGTAATCATATTGCGCCGAGCTGATTCCATCGCCTTCTGAATCGCCAGAGGTACCTCGCGAGCCTTTCCGCGACCGAAGCCTACCCGACCGTTACCGTCACCAACCGCTGTCAGCGCGGTGAAGCCGAAAATACGACCGCCTTTGACCACCTTTGCCACACGGTTAACCTGGATGAGCTTCTCCTGCAGGCCCTCTTCGTTTTTCCCTGGCTCGTCTTTAAATGCCATATCAAAAACCTTTAGTTAGATTCTTTAAAACTGTAACCCGCTTTCTCGGGCTGCGTCGGCAAGCGCCTTAATACGACCGTGATAGGCATAGCCAGACCGGTCAAACGCAACGCTCTCAACGCCAATAGCTTTCGCCCGCTCCGCAATCATCTTGCCAACCTTACCAGCTGCATCCACATTCCCCGTCGCCCCTGTGCGATTTTCTTTCTCGACGGTAGAAGCACTGGCGAGCACCTTGTCACCTTCCGGAGATATCACCTGGGCATAAATATGTCGAGGCGAGCGGAACACACAAAGGCGGTTCATCCGCAGTTTGCTAATTTTGGATCTCGCTCGTTTGGCGCGACGTAAGCGCGCCCCTTTTTTGACGTTCATAGCCTTGACCCTATTTCTTCTTCGCTTCTTTGCGATACACGCGCTCATCTGCGTAACGAATACCCTTGCCCTTNTACGGTTCAGGCGGACGAAGATCTCTAATTTCTGCGGCCACCTGACCAACTAACTGTTTGTCCGAACCTGAGATCACGATTTCAGTCTGCGAAGGAGTCTCTGCGGTTACGCCCTCAGGGAGCGCATAGTCGATCGGATGTGAATAACCAACCGTCAGATTGATTGTTTTCCCTTGGGCCTTGGCGCGATAGCCGACACCATGGAGCTCAAGCCTACGCTGAAATCCCTCGCTGACGCCGACAACCATGTTGTTAATGAGTGAACGAAAAGTTCCAGCCAGCGCGCCAGCCTGGCGAGATTCGTCTTTCGCTGAAACTTTCAGCGCGTCACCATCCTGGGCAACTCCCACCAGATCGTGGAGGTCAAGCTGCAGGTTCCCTTTGCTTCCTTTTACCGAAATCATAGAATCCGACAAGGTAGTTTCCACTCCCTTAGGAATCTCTATCGGAGCATTTGCTATTCTCGACATCGTTGCGTCACTCTATTCCTAGTTATCCAAGCTTCCACTTAGAACACAGTGCAAAGCACCTCACCACCAATACCGGCAGCGGCTGCCTGCTTATCAGTCATCAATCCTTTATTCGTCGACAAGATGGCAATACCTAATCCTGCCCGATTCTTAGGTATATCTTCTGCGCCTTTGTAATCGCGCAGACCGGGACGGCTCACTCGCTTAATTTCTTCAATAACCGGCCTGCCGCGAAAATACTTCAGACCGACGTTGAGCACTTGCTTGCCAGCCACTTCCTGCACCGCGAAACCGTTAATATAACCCTCGTTTTCAAGAACTTCGCTTATGGCCACCTTAATTTTGGAAGAAGGGCAACTCACTTCAGACATCTGCGCCATCTGGGCGTTGCGAATACGAGTCAAGAAATCTGCAATTGGATCGGACATGCTCATAATGTTCTTCCTGTCTTTTTCCCTGCTACCAGCTAGCCTTGGTTAAACCCGGTACATCACCACGCATAGCCGCTTCTCTCAGCTTGTTGCGACACAACCCAAATTTTCGATAAACGCCATGTGGACGCCCGGTCATGCGGCAGCGACGTTGCTGACGAACGGGGCTCGCATCTCGGGGCAACTTCTGAAGCTTGATCTGTGCATCCCACTTCTCATCACCACTGGCACCGGCGTCATTCAGAATTGCCTTTAACGCAGCCCGTTTTTCCGCGTATTTTGCGACGGTGGCAGCGCGCTTGTTTTCCCTGGCTATCATAGATTTCTTAGCCATAATCTTAGGACTCCTCGGTATCAGCCGCAGGTTCTGCAGCTTCCGGTGCTTCTTCTTTTTTAGCTTCGGATTGTTGTGTGTTCATTCCGCGGAACGGGAATCGGAGCGCTGACAGCAAAGCCCGACCCTCTTCATCGTCTCGAGCGGTGGTTGTGATTGTGATGTCGAGACCGCGGAGCTTATCGATTTTATCGTAATCTATTTCCGGAAAAATAATCTGCTCGGAAACACCCATCGCGTAATTGCCCCGTCCATCGAAGGCCTTTGGGTTCAGGCCGCGAAAATCCCGGATGCGCGGAATAGAGATGTCGACCAGACGCTCCAGGAACTCATACATACGCACACCGCGGAGGGTAACCTTGCAGCCAATTGGCCAGCCTTCACGGATCTTGAAGCCGGCAATACTCTTTCGAGCCTTGGTCACCACAACTTTCTGGCCGCTTATCTTTTCAAGATCTGCAGTCGCGGCCTCAAGTATCTTCTTATCCGCGACCGCTTCGCCAAGACCCATGTTCAGCGTGACCTTGGTAATTTTGGGAACCCGCATTGGGTTATCGAAGCTGAACTGCTGTAATAAGGCAGGAACGACTTCTTTTTGGTAATACGCTTTCAACTGAGCCATGATACGTAACCTAGTCTATGTCCTGACCATTTGACTTATAAACGCGCTTTTTAGCGCCGTCTTCAAGGATTTCGATACCAACTCGATCAGCCTTGTTGGTCTCTGAATTAAAGATCGCCACGTTAGAGATGTGCAAAGACGCTTCGCGCTCCACGATGCCGCCTGGCTGACCCAGATTCGGATTNGGCTTGGTATGNCGCTTCACCATGTTGACCCCGGCCACAATGACACGACCATCACCGACCAGCCGTGAAATTGTTCCACGCTTACCCTTGTCTTTGCCGGCGACTACGATTACTTCATCATCTTTCTTTAATTTGTTCATCCTCAGATTCTCTCTAAGCCGGCTATCAAAGCACTTCAGGAGCCAGCGAAATAATACGCATGAATTTTTCATTCCGGAGTTCGCGGGTAACCGGACCAAAAACGCGGGTACCGATAGGGGATTCCTGATTGTTTAGCAGAATGGCAGCATTATCATCGAACCGGATCAGAGAGCCGTCCCCGCGGCGAACACCTTTTTTAGTCCGCACGACGAGCGCAGTAAGCACCTGACCTTTCTTTACCTTACCGCGAGGAATCGCCTCCTTCACGGTGACTTTGATAATGTCACCAATACGCGCGTAGCGGCGGTGAGATCCCCCGAGCACCTTGATACACATAACACGGCGCGCGCCGCTGTTATCTGCAACATCTAAGTAAGACTGAACTTGAATCATCGATTCGCTCCATCACGCAACTCTACAAAGAGTGCCGACTTTAAATTTCTTCTTTATCTGCCTTTCCCGGCATGTCCTGTGAAGCCCAAAAATTTGGCCTATATTTGCGTTGCCCGCTCATCGATTGACACAAGTGTCCATGACTTGGTTTTGGAAATTGGGCGAACTTCCTTAATTGTCACTGCGTCACCAATACCACAGTCGTTCTTGGCATCATGGGCATGAATTTTGGTTGATCTCTTGATGATCTTGCCATACACAGGATGCTTCACACGACGTTCGATAAGCACGACAATGGACTTGTCCATCTTGTTGCTGACCACTCGACCAGCAGCAGTGCGTGCTTTTTTATCCGTAGCCTCCGGGCCGCTTTGCATCTCAGTTTCCGCCATAACTCGTTTCGCTCTTTCCGTTTGTGCGCCATCAGAGCGCGCAAAATGACTTGAATTCCTTACGCCTGCTTTTGCTTTTCAGCGATGATCGTCTTCACTCGGGCGATATCTCGTCTAACCGCCTTCAACAGATGAACCTGACCGAGCTGACCTGTCGCACTCTGCATGCGATTGTTGAACTGATCTTTGTACAAATCCCGCAACTGNGCCTGAAGCTCCTCTACAGATTTGTCTCTTAACTCATTCGCTTTCATCACTCTGCCTTCACAATTCTCGTTTTTAGCCAATCATACATGCTGCTTACATCACGGTACGCTTCACAAAACTAGTATCAAACGGCAACTTGGCTGATGCGAGGCCGAAAGCCTCACGCGCGAGCTCTTCATCAACGCCCTCAATTTCAAACATAATGCGGCCAGGCTGAATCTGGGCAACCCAGTATTCAACCGAGCCCTTGCCCTTACCCTGTCGCACTTCCAGAGGCTTCTGTGTGATTGGCTTATCAGGAAACACCCGAATCCAGATCTTCGCGCCACGCTTTACTTTACGCGTCATTGCGCGACGAGCAGCCTCAATCTGGCGGGCAGTCAGCCGACCGCGGGATACCGCCTTAAGGCCGAACTCGCCAAAATCGANCTTGCTCCCACGATGCGATAGGCCGCGGTTTCGACCCTTCATCATCTTGCGATATTTCGTGCGTTTGGGTTGTAACACTTCTCTAATCCTCTAACACCAACTACCCTAGTTGCCGGACGACGCCTGCTGCTTGGGCACGATAGCTTCGTCCAGATCAAGGACCTCACCTTTGAAGATCCATACCTTCACACCGATAATGCCGTACGTGGTACTGGCTTCCGACGTTGCGTAATCAATGTCGGCTCGCAAGGTGTGCAAAGGCACGCGACCTTCCCGATACCACTCGCTACGCGCGATCTCAGCTCCACCCAGTCGNCCACCGACCTGCACCTTAATGCCCTCAGCTCCCTGGCGCATAGCGTTTTGCACGGCACGCTTCATGGCGCGACGAAACATAACGCGTCGCTCCAGCTGCTGAGCCACGCTGTCTGCGACCAATTGCGCGTCCAAGTCAGGCTTGCGTATTTCCTCAATGTTGATTTGCACGGGAACGCCCATCTTGCCTGAAAGAACCCCGCGTAAGGCTTCAACGTCTTCGCCCTTTTTCCCGATGACGATGCCAGGCCGTGCCGTGTAAATTGTTATCTTCGCGGTCTGTGCAGGCCGTTCGATATCAACGCGGGAGACCGAGGCGTTCGCCAACCGTTTCATAACAAATTCTCTGACCTGCAGATCAACTAGCAGGTTATCCGCGTATTCCTGGCCTTCTGCAAACCA
>FUFK010054980.1_pt1 | contig 14194 bp, 5 predicted proteins | sample 1021851 | NCBI WGS metagenome assembly FUFK01 (sample SAMEA51879418, study PRJEB19060) | metagenome | reverse complement strand
AGAAATTGTTCTAGAAGTTCCTGATGCAGGGTCAGATGCTCTTGGATATGAATGGTTTGTAGCATTACCATCTTGAGCACATGTAAATGTAAGAGAATTGTCAAGAATTACAATACCTTTTCCAACACCTAAACCATGTTGACCGATGGTCAACTCCATATCTCCTGTAACAGGATTATATTGTGCGTTTGTTGCACTCCATGTTTGATTTGCACCAGACTGNCCTACGTTAATAGTGATAGTCTCAGCTGTTGTTGCAACGATTGGTATAGATCTTCCAGAAGCATAATCAATACCAGCACGAGGATATGTTTTCTGACTCTGGTTGTTATCCATTCCACATGTAAATGTGAGTGAATCGTCAGCGATAACGATACCCTCATCTATACTCAAATCATGAGAACCGATAGTTAAAACTAATAGACCAGTTGCAGGATCGTATGTTGCAGCAGTTGGAGTAAATGTTAAGTTTGCTCCTGCTGTACCAACATCAACTGTGATTGTAGTTGTAGTTACNGCAGTTACAGGTCTATTNTTNCCANATGCTGGTTGTCCNNCTTGTGGATATTTGTGCTCTGTGANGTTGTTNTCCATNGCACANGTCATTGTNAATGNGTCAGCAGCAATTCTAACTTCGTTANNTGTAGTTACGCCATGACCAGAACCAACTGTTAATTCTAATTCACCATTTGCTGGATTGTAAGNAGCATTTGTTGGNGATAATACATTNGATGCAGCACTNNNNGNANCNTCAAGAAGTATATTCCAATCTTCAAACTTAGGAATAGGTGATGATAGTTGTGTNGGATTGTAAATNATNATTGTTCCATNAGTNACAGNACNNNCNNATGTNTGNGCAANNCCAGCAGCAGGACCTGCATCTCCAACATTACATGTAATTGTTGTTGTAACTCCGTTACTTACAAGNTTTGATATGTTAAAACTCTTTCCATAAGATGGATCTGTTTTTGCAGGACCAGGATGGTTTGCTGTTNNACCATTATATGTACAAGAGAAATTAAGTGCTTCTTCCTTGAATGCAATTCTATCTCCAATAGCAACATCAATTAAAGGAGCAGGGAATGAAACAGTTAATTCACCTGATGTTGAATTATATGTTGAGTTGGATGGTGTAACTGTTACAATGTTACCATCAGTCCAGTTACGCATACATGCAATAGCATATAACTTTGCTCTTTCAACTGCATATAAAGTTGGTGCACGTTGTGCTTCTTGAACGCCAGTTAATTGTGTTCCTGTAAAGTATGATTCAGCAGCAGTTAGAATACCATCATTACCACCCAATACTAAGTCTCTAATTAGACCATCTAATATTTTTCTAATATCTCTACGACATTTTCTTTCTGATGTATCATCAAGATTTAAGAATGGGAAGTATGCTTCTGCATCACGCAATGCTTGATCTGCAATAAGAACTTTGTTTCTAGAAATTAAGTATGCAGCATCTAGATATGTTCCTGATGCATTGTTAGTGATAACATCTACCCATAAGAATGCTAGAGTATCAATAGCAGCTACTACGTTAGCACAAGCAGGAGTTCCTGCAGTTGTTGTAATAACAGTATCATCAAANTATCTTGNTANACTAGAATATNNNGGTGTNTANATTGGTTCANTAGGAGTTCCATTTCCAGTTCTCCAGTTTCTTATTGCATAGAATTGCTANNTGTCTAGCATATTCAATAGCACGAACNTTTTCNANAATTTCNTCTTCAATATATGNTANNTTNCCACCAACAATATATTTNTTNGCNGCNTCNATNANNTTAAAGTTTGTTCCAAATTCTAAATCTCTTATAATAGCATTGATGAAGTGAACAACGTCTTGTTTACATTGTACATCACCATCACTACCAGAAACACTAGGAGCACTATAAGCAGGATATATTTTTTGTCCAGCGTCACAAGATAATGTAAGATTCTCTAATTTAATTGTAGAATCTTCTACTAATCCTGCAAGTGGAGCGTCCGTTGTAACAGTTGCATTACCAGTAACTATATTATCATAAACAAAATCAGTTACATTAACTGTATTTCCGTTAAAAGTTACTGTACCACCAGAGACATATGTGTGTTCTTGCTCTGCAAGACCAATGAATATTTTAAAATCATTTCCACCACCAGCACCAATGTCATAAACAGAGTAATGAAGTCTAGCAAATTGTGCATTAATCATGCCAAGAACTTCATCAGCAATAAACTCTCTGTTATTACGAAGATATGTACAAGCGTCTTGGAATCTTCTGTCTACTGGTGAAGATAGAGAAAATTTGTTTGGAGAGTTTAGTAGTGATAATGTAACTGATTTTGATGCCGATTTTACAAGAGCAAATTGACCTGGATCATAGTTAGCTTGAGTTATTGCTGGTAATTTTTTAGGAATTACAAATCTTCTGCAACGACCATCAGCATCTTCTAATACTTTATAAATTCTTTGCTTACCATTTAGCATTGATAAGTCTGGTGAACCTGTTGAAAGACCCTCAATTAAAATTTCTTGACCTTCTTTAAATTCGTGTGTATTGTTTCTACCAACTAGTGGGTTTGTATAGAATACAATACCACCTAAATCCTCAGCGTTACCAAACTGTGCGTTTTGGAGACCACCTGTTGCAATACTAGGATCACCTTGTAGTGAAAAATCAATTCTGGAAATAGGTAATGATGAAGTATAATCATCGTCAACAGATACAACCTCACCCTCAGCTCTGATTGATGTAAGATTGTTTGTGTTTATTGTTTCTACTTGAGCATTACCAAGGAATGTTTCTATTGATGCTGTTGCAACAACAGTCCAACCAGTAGCACCTAAGAGAGGTACAAAAGTTACTTCCCACTCTGTAGGATTGTTTGCATCATTTCCTTGAATTGCAGCAACTTGATAGTAACCAGCTGAAGGTGTAAATGCTGCATTTCCAACATCAGAAAGATATACATATGTCGCTGGAGGAATTACACCTGTAGGATCTGTGGTATATGTAATTTTGTTAGCAGCAGTTGTACCNGATGTTGTTAATGATTGTTGAGCACCAGTTTGAATTGATGTAACGTAATTAAATTGTTCACCTTCAACAAAAGAACCACTATCTAATTTGATATCAATCGTACCAGATATATACGCATTAGCACCTGTGGTTGAATCAAACACAACATCAGCAATAGATGCTCTAGCACCAGTGTTAACACCAACAACTTGTAAACCAGCTTGTAATGTACTCAAACCAGTGTTGTCTTGGAAACCAACTCTAAATTGATCAGGACCGAATATCTGATGTCCTATAGGCCAAGATGTTCCAAAATCTCCATTTGCATCTGCATCAAGTATTACTCTTTGCTTATCGTCAAAGACCATGGAGAAGTCCCAAGTAGCAACTGGATCACCATTAGAGTCAATCTTATCTCTATAAGTAACACCAATCACATAGTTCTTATCACCAAACTTGAAGATGTGTTTCTTTGGGTTAGCAGGACGGATAATAACAAGACGAAGGTTGTCTCCAACAACTGATGCATCAGGGGGTAATGATATTGGGTTATCTTCTACATAATCTCCACCAGACACAATAAGTGTTTCTTTAACACCTGGCGTTGACCATGCTAATTGTGCTGCTTTCTTAATAGTTCTAACTGGGTTTACAGCAGAACGACCATCGTTGAGGTCAGAACCAATCTGCTGAGAAACGTAAATACGACCACCAACGTCATTTGTTGCTAGGTTAAGAACATATTCTGTTGTTGCAATCTTGTCTGATCTATCACCTAGTAGAGGTGTGATAGAACGAGGAAATTCTCCTGACTCTGGTGTTGATGAATAACCATATGCATTTTGATCTACAACACGGAAACCAATGTGTTTGAACTGTACTTCGCCATTTAATTCAATACCATCTGTATGTGTAGGAGCAAGGTTTCCAGTTTGTCCAGAATTCAATGCTTGATACATATTGGCACCAAAGTACCTGTATGCATTTTCCTGTAGAATAATATTGGGTGACCATAAAGTTCCAGTATTATTTGCAAAAGTTTTTAAAGATGGTGCTCTAAATGCTGCGTTAGGAGTAACAAAGTTATCAATGTCAAGGTTAAGGATTCTCGCAGTGTCAGAGATGATAGAAGTAGAGGTTCTAATCGCACCATTAATATCAAGTTCAAAGTCTACAGTATCAAGAACTGCCTCTACTGAAGCACCAGCACCACCACCACCTGATAAAGTAACTAATGGAGCAGTAACATATCCACTACCTGGTTCATTAATAGCAACAGAAACAACTTGTCCGTTAAAGATAAATGCAGAACCTTGTGCTTGAACTCCTCCACCAACTGGTGCACCGATTGTTACTGTTGGTGCAGATATATATCCAGATCCACCAGATATTATTTTTACTTCATTAACTCTCTGACCCGTTCTGTTTATACCAACACGGGGCAATCCTGTATTTTCATCTAGTTGCGTTCTTAAAATTTCTTTTTCATTCGCACCAGTCCCACCTCTAACGGTAAGTTCATTGTCACCGATGAGTTTGGGACTACCCGCCCTAAACTTTTCTTTATCGGAATTAATATGAATTGCCATGTCGCAGTTTAACTCCCAGAACCTGTATTATCCTCAGTTATATTTAGCATGATCAAACCCAATCTAGACTAGTAACTCTGGTAGATGCTGCCCATTTGATTGTAGCAGTAGTACCAGCTCTAACTGTTGAGTAAGAAAATCTATTTGTAGCACCAACTGGAACAATTGACCAAGTTTGACCTGAGGGAATGTCATCCTTTATAACTGTTTCCATTGTAGACATGACAGAAACATTGCCACTACCATCACAATAGACTGCAGATTCTAGTTTGTTAGTAAAAACAACTCCAGCATCATTGACTGCAATAATGTGACCCGTCACAAAATTCATAGTATTATTAGCAATAGGAATTTGAGTTCCTACACCATCCAATGCTAGAGATGCAGTGTTAACACCTCTCAAAATATATGTTGTTGTATTGCTATCTGTGAATTGTGAATTTTTTATTTCAAGTGTGTTGAAATCTTTACCATTCCTTAGTTCATCAATGACTGAGGTTCTAGCAATAGAAAAACCACCAGTCGAATCAAATTTATCTATAGTAGTTGCCATTTTTATTTCTTAGTAATTGTTGATGAGAAGGTAATTTTCACAGTATTAGTAGCAGGAACATTTGCTCCTAATGTTATATTTAACCTTGCTTCGTTTGTAGCAGTGTATTCAAATGTAGGAACCACTATCTGATAGTCGGTTCTTAAATTTCCATACTCAGTATGGAATATATTTGATCCATCATCTGTGACACCAAACTCAATGAATTCTTTTTCATTTGTTACAGTGTCTTCTGCCACAAGAACCACTTTTGCTCCTTTAGCAGTAGCAGTACTATAAATGTTAGATCCACCAGTATTAGAAGATCCTTTTATAAGTGTTAAAACTTCAGATAAAATTTTAACGTCTGCTAATTCAAACTCTTTCAGATCTCCATCGAAGACCTTAACACCATTATAATTTCCAGTTCCAAAACCAGTATTTAGATATACATCACCCTGATCATCTAATCTAAGAATAGGATCTACATAAACACCTGTAGAAACACCAAGATCAAAATACTGTTTTGAAGTATGTAGGAATGTCTTATCTGCTGCTGTGTTATCAAAAGTAGTTTCTGCACTATTGAATGTCATCAAGTTTGCAGTAATTTCAAATTGATTACTTGTTTGGGATCTGATTGTATCTACAGCATAGAAGTCTAATGCAGTTTTAGTTAACTGCATTGTATTTGCTCCATCGTTGTAGAAATACAATATATTTTCGTTTGATCCAGCAGAAAGTTCTGGAATAATATATGTGTTTTGATCTACATCTTTTACTCCACCTAGTGAACCCCAATTTGCTCCGTCATATCCTTCAAACAAACTATCAGATGTATTGAATCTAATAGATCCTTGTTCTGGAGTTCCTCTTTGAGAAGTAGTTCCATTTGGAACTACAAGAGATGTAACAGAATTAATATTTACTTTTTTACCAGTATTAGGTTGTAATACTAAATCATTAATGTCAGTAGAAAGAACATTATCAGATAATCTTAAATCACCATTAACAACTAATGGCAAATCTCCTGTAGGACCTATTCTTAATTCTTCAATATCCTCAAATGTGAGAGGTGCAACTGCTATCTGTGAATATGTTAACTCTGCAGTACCATTTACTAATGCACCACTTGTATGTGTTGGTTCACTACCACTTGTAGCAGTAGTACCAGCCTGTGTTACTTCATATAAATTATTCTTCCACTTTAAATATTGACCTACAGTTACAGGAGTGTTAGCATTCCAATTTGAATATGCAGGAGCAGATACGTTTACAGAACGTATCTTTTTCATATTTACAAATTCAAGATGGAAAGGTGATACTCTTAATGTGTTGACGTTATCGTTAATAAACCATAAGTTGTTATCGTTAGCACCTATGGTTTCTTCTGCCAACATATAAGTGTTTCCATCTAAGTCTCTTACACCACCTAGAGAAGACCATGATGAAGAACTAGAACTGTAACCTTCATATTGTAATGTTTGAGTATTATATCTAATCGCACCATCTGCTTTTCCTTTTGCAGCATCAGTCGGTCTATTTGCATTGTCTCCTGCTGGAATAACAAGTGCTCCAGTAGAAGTTACGGTGACTGTGGATCCTGTGGATGGTGCTAACTCTATATTTGTATTCGCAGCACTTGCAATTATATTATCACTTATTGTAAGAAGACCGTTACTATCAAATGAACCCTCGGTTTTTATATCACCTTTAGCAGTAATTTTTCCAGTTTGTCTTTCTATTAATATTTGAGTTGCTACATTACTATCAATAAATGATACATCAGAAGTAAAACTTACACCGCTAGTAGCAGAAAGTGCTAAACCAGCAGCAGATGTGATAGTTTCTGCTGTGATAGAAGTTGCATTAACTGTGGGTGCAGTAGCAACTCCTCCTATTCCAAGTGTTAGGTTTGTAGAATTTACGTCTGTAGCAGTTAAGGTTGTTGCCCCAAAAGCACCAGTTGCTAAATTAGAAGTTATAACTGATGAACTAGCAATGGCATCAACAGTTATCAAGAATCCACTACCAAATACTCTTGGATTATTTGTGTTTGATGTTAATGTCCACTCATCATTATCAAATCCTCCAGCATTTTCTTCTGTATTACTATAGATGTATAGAGTTGGAGTTGTATCTGTAACTTTTAATTTTACTTGTGTTGAAGATGCCTCAACACCATCTGTATACTCTACACCAAGAAAATCTGTAGCGACTCCAGTACCAGAATTAGTCACAGCGTTAGTCAAAGTAATTTGACCAGCACCATCAACTGATTGAACTGTAGTACCAGCTGGTATTGTAACAGTAGATGTAAAATCTGTAATTGTAACATCCATTCCAACAAGTATCCCTGTTGTGGATGCCATCGTTACAACAGCACTTCCATTTGTATAAGTTGGAGTTACACTTATTTTTGATGGTGGATGTACACCATCTCTGAATGAAGATAATTTAAACTCTTTCCCACTCATTGAAGAGTCAGAAATATCAAAAATGTAAGTATTTCCTGAGTAAATTGTTTGATTTACAGGGAAATCACCATCAATTTTAAATCTACCTTCAGCAGCTGCTGCATTGACAGTATATCCTGTAGATGTTCTATCATTATCAAACGTATCACCATCAGTTAATGACCCAGATTCAACAAGTATGTAATCAATCGTAGAACCAGTAGAGAAAACTTGTAAAACTGCGACAGTTTCTGATCCACCAAAACCACCGCCAGTTGATGTTATGGTATCACCAACTTGAAATGCTGATGTTGCTACTGATCCTGTTAGTGTAAGTCTATTTAAAGCTACGTAAGTAACAGCAAATGTTGTTGGTTGAATTATATCAAATGGCGAAACACTAAGAGTATCACCTATACTATAAGATAATCCTGCATTGTTTACTGTAAAACTTTCAACAACACCAACTGCATTAATGGTATATTCAAAATCAGTAGTAGGAGTTCCATATGGAGGTGTGAATGTTAAGGTTACTGATCCAGCAGTAGTTGCAGCATCAGACAATGTAACTGTATTAGTGTCAAGTGCAACACCAGTAACTGTTGTATTTGCTGCTAGAACTCCTGTTCCTCCAGTTTTAGTAACAGCTGAACCAGGAACTATTCCCGCTGCATTGCTTACTACAATCTCATTAGCAGGATTAGTACTGGCAAAATCTAAAACACATGCACCAGGATTGTCTGGTGCTTGACTTACAACAATGGTGGTTGCGTTAGTAACACTAACAACTGTGGTGTCAGGAGTAAATGGGAACGAACCAGTTCCACCAGCTTGAACTGAAATGACCATTCCTGCAACAATTCCAACAGAAGAAGTAACTGTTACCGATGTTCCAGTTCCAAGAGTAGCATCAACATCCGTAACTGTACCACCAAGACTTCCTGTAATACCTGTTGTAGTACCAGGTAAAGAGAGTTTTTCTCCAGCAGCATAACCAGTTCCTTTATCAGAAAATGTAATACCATCATCTCTAATAATTAATGGGTATGTGTTAACTGTGTATGAGAAACCACTACCACCACCNCCACCTAAATCTGAATCTGCTGCAGATAAAGGATCACCAAAAACATAACCAGTACCGTTATTTACAACAGTTACATTAAATACTTCTCCAGTAAATGCTAATCCAGTAATTGTATATGTAAAACCACTACCAGTACCATTAAATCCAAAGGTTGTTGGTGATACTTCTAATACGTCTCCTGTATTATAATCAACTGGACTTGAAAATCCATCAACAAGTGTAACCGCAGTTATAGCACCACTAGCAACTGTAAAATCCGCTGCAAGACCAACTCCATATGAACCAGTGCCTCCTGTTGCCAAGGTAACATTACCACCCATACCAGCATGACTAGAGCATTCATATGTAATCGCTGTTGTCGCACTTGGTTTTACTACAAGATAACCAAAAGCACCAGCACTTCCTTCTGATCCTACTTTTTGAAAATAATACTCTGCAGGATCTAAATTTTGTGCTGCATTTGTAATTACAAAAACATGTGATGCGTTACTAGAATCTGATAAATCAAACTTATATGTATTTCCTTTGTTAAGTGTTATTGTTGCTTGTGCAGATCCATCAATTACATATTGATAACTGCCAGGACTTCCAGTTGCTGTTACAACAAATGTTTGTGCTGCTTGGTTAAAAGTTGGAACAGATGTGTAAGTTCCGTCCTCATAAGAAGATCCTGGTGTTGTAATATTACCAGTCGCAGTTGTCCCACCTTGTATTTCTATATCTGCAGTAGCATTTGATCCACTACCTCCAGTTAATGGAACTCCAGTATAGATACCTGGTTTATAACCACTACCAGCTTGTGCAATATCACCCGCCAAACCATCAATTGTAATATCAGCAATTGCTCCAGATCCAGATCCAGTATTTACATTTAAAGGGATAGAAGTATAAGAACCAGGTATATAACCAGATCCTGTATTTGTAGTAGTTCCAGTAAATCCTGTTACGACAAGATCAATTGTACCTCCTGTTCCTGTACCACCAACTAAATCTATATTTGTATATTGTCCTCCCTCATACCCAGTTCCAGCAGAAGTAAATGTTAGTCCAGCTTGAGTTAATTCTTGTTTAACAAAATCTGAGTTTTTATAAAATCTTACAGCGTCTTCTGCTATGTCTAATAATTTTTTTCCAGCAGATACCCATCTTACTGTTTTTTCTACTGGTCTAAAGAAACCAAGAGTTCCTTCGTTAGTAAAACCTAAAGAAGGATTTCCAACTAGACCATCACCTAATCTTAAGATACCTGTAGATAAATCACTACCACCTTGAGAGATAGTAAAAATCTGATTACTAATCTCATTAATTTTTTCCCTTTGTTTCTCAAAGGTGTCCGTTCTGGCTACACTAATTGCTGGCATTTTTTATTAACTCTCTAAGTAAAGATTTAATCTCAGAAACTTCATTCTTCAATGTATTTATGTCATTCAATGCGGAACTCAGGTTCTTTGCTTTACGTCTAGCTTCCACTGCAGAATCATCCAAACTGATTATGGCACCAGTGTTTTGGTCTCTTACAAGACCATCATGTCCAGAAACTTTTATGAAATCCATATGCGGAAACTAGAACGCAGCTACTGCTCTTATGTCTTGTACCTTAGGAACATATGATGGATCAGTACCAGTCATCACTATTTTTATAGCAAATGATGAATATTCTGGAAGATCAGACACACTATATTTTAAATCTTGATAAGAAGATTGTTTCTCTACAATACCCGATATTGTATTTTCACTTGTAGCAATTTCAAATACATCTGGTTCTCCTGATGTATTGAAATATATCCAATCAATATCTTCAAAGTTCTCTTGACTAGATGCTTTCTTATACTTAAAGAATACTTTTAGATTTTCTATATCTTGAACATTTGCTAATAAATGTACATCAATAGCAGTTGCTGGATTTGTTATGGTAACTTCTTTAGTTACATACTTAGCAATGGAAGAACCATTTTTAGATGTATCTTCAGCAACAAAATCTAAACCATTTGTGTATGTTACCTTTCCAACCTCAAGATATGCATTCTCTACATCTGGTTGATTAGGATACTTAACAAAATCACCAACACGGAATATATCAGCAACTTGATCACCAGTAACTGCATTTCTATTAAAGAGAACATTATCAATTATTCTACCAGTAAAATCATCAATTATTGGTTGTACATCATTTCTTAGAGTTAACTGTTGAGTCTGACTATTCCATATAGTTGCTTTACCAGTAATTACGTTGTCATAAGTTTCATTTAATATATTTGGATTACGTGCTACAATGGTAGCAGCATCTTCTATAGAAGTAAATACCTGTGATGGATTTGAATCTACTGAAACACCAGTAAGACTTAACTGATTTCCTAATGTTACTGTCTCTCCTTTTTGGAAGAACTGACTTGTCTTAACTCTTACATATACAACCTGACCATCAACTCTAGCGATTGTACCAGTTGTTTTTGTGGTTACACCCTTGATTGTTTGATCTGCTTGTAATTGTGTACCACCATTTCCTGCAAGATTAAATTGATATACAGGATAGAACTCAATTATTTGATCTCTCCTACCAAATCTATCTTCTTGTCCAGTAGCATTTTCAACTCTGTTTGTTACTGTTTTTACAGTAGCACTTGACAAATCTATTATTGGACTCAAATGAGACAAAGTAGACGATATAGTCATTTTATATGTCAATGACTCAGATAGATTGTTCAAAGTCTCGTTGATGTCAGATGCAATAAACTTCTGATTAGTAAAGTAATGAGGTTCATTTAAGAATGTCTTTTCATAACTTGCCTGTGAATATGAGGTATAATTTGTAGATGTAGAATCTACAGGAACTACATCAGTTGTTTTAACTTCTGTTTTTAATGATGTACCAGTAAATGATAAGTAAGAAACTTGTGGATATAATGTCTCAAATTTTCTGTTAAATGAGGCATATACCATATCTCCACCACCAACGGAATTACCAGCAGCTTGAGAAGATGACTGTATATTATATGTGTCAACACCAGAGTTACTTACTTGGAACAGTGACTCATTTAAAATAGATGATGTAATACCGCCAATTTCTTTAGCAGTTCTATAGAACACATAAGAATTTCCACTAGTCTCAAATCCATGATCTCTATGATTTACTTTGATTATAGTGTTATTATTCTTGAATAACTTAGATGTAGAATTTGTATTTGCACTTGCATTGGTTTCAAATGGATTGCTTTCTAATAACTCATAACCTAAACTATCATTCTTAATTAATAGTTCTGCTGGTCTAGATGTATTGAACTCTGCACGATACATTGTAAACTTAAGATCTTCAAATATATCTTCTGTCCAACTTTCAGTGTTTTGAGAACGGTAAACCGAACCTAAACCTGGTTGAGTTGTGATGACCGTACTTGTTGCTATGTCGGTCTCTCCTAGTTTAGATGACCATAATTCATAATCAATAGAATCTGTTTCTACAACAAGAGCATATTCAGTATCATTCTGTAAATATACTGGATANTCAAANGCAAAATGTGTAGGAGTAGTAGATTCTGTAACACCCTCTGTATCAACCGCTACACCCATTCTAACTGCTGGTGTNTCTATTTCTATAAAGGTTTGTATTTCACANCCTCCAGCACCATTTCCGACGCCTTTCACAACAACTGATGGTGCTTCTGTATATCCAAATCCNCTAAGTGCTACTTCAGCATTATAAATTTTACCACCAGAAACTTCTATGTTTGCTGTAGCAGTAGATCCACCAGGTAATTGTGGACTTTCNATNGTAAGAATNGCACTNTCATAATTNNNACCNGTATTTGTAATTCTAATGTCAGATAANTTACCACTATCTTTNNCAATAGNAAGAACAAAATCNGTACCACCTGTNTCATTNGCAAGAGTNACAGATGGAATAATNANATCTTCATTTNGTATGAATGATTTNCCATTNTGATTNCTAAGAACAACAGTATATACATTGTTCGTTNGTAAGACTATATCTNCCAGCTGCAGTTGCAACNAACTCTACATTNTTNTTATCAAACACTGATAANATAGGACCTGATGCAGATGATGANGCACCAGTTACANTTTCACCTTTAAATATTGANATNTTTCCACTAGCANNACANTTNANNAANGTNTTTGGNGTTAGTGTTTTTTCACTNCCAGGTACAATATTNTTNGCTGGTTTTTCAGCATCTACATTTGANATNTATGTTTTGATAGGAATNGTAGAACTNTTCTTATTAAAGTAAAGATCAACACCTGTTACAAAACANCCACCATCTAAATTCTCTACCTTAAATGTTTGNGCAAGAGGATTAGGTCTTACAGGATTATCAGTNTTNCTTTCAATTAACTGAACACCNTCATTNGATTTNAAGATAGATGGTTTTGTAGAAACAATACTAGAAGGATTTTCTGGAAGAATACCAGTAGCATAATACTTAACCTCNGTATATGTGTCAACTTCTGCTTTTGNTGCATTNGTAGAACTAGATGTAAATCTAAATGTAAGAGTTCCTGTAGTAAANTTNAANGCTTCNGCTGATNNNTCATATCCNACAGTATCAATNTCTCCACCCCAAACAGCATTTTCATTNGGAGGATAACCAGNTGGTAAAATAATTAAACCAGATGCATTACCATANTCATCAGTTGTTATAGGACCGTTNAATGCTGATANAGAGTTTCCTGCNANACCAGTAAATCTNAGNTCNGGNTTNANCCAACGACTAATATCTCTTCCTTCNAAGAANACATANATTCTTGTNTTAGGTTTCATTCTACCAATTTTAAATTTNATAGGTTTACTTCTTGCAAAGAATGATAATGATGTAGATACAATACTATCTCCNACAGATTTAGTTTGNAATCCTTTACCTACCTCATTNTTTTGAGGACTGATNTTAGAAGAACTTCCTACTGATGCACTTTGTACAGATGTATTAGCAACTTGTGTATTNACTTCACCNAATGAATTNATNGCAGTAAATGATGAAGAAGCACCTACCCAGTTGATAACAAATGAGTTATGNAAACTAGAGAAACTTTCTTTNACACTTTCTTTTGCTAGAAATATATTGAATAAATCTGTNTTTGTATCTACAACNACTGGTTCTATACTNNNATCATACCANTGATCTATTGATGGAGATACATCACTATCACCAACNTATTGTAATACAACAAACGGATTTGGATTTACTGTAGAAGAAGCAAAATCATTTCCTAATAATGATAATGGAGAATATGGTAGTGTTACCATATGTCCTGATTTTTGATATCCAGAAACTGCTCTTTGATCTTCTCTTGTATTTACTTCTTTTAAACCTACAGAATCTTCTTTTGATTGAGGACGTAATACAGATTGTTGAGCATCAACAGCACAACGATAATCTAATGATTTGAGATTGCCAACTTTATGTGCCTCAAAGTTATCAACAACAAAACCAGACTTAAATCTATCTAAACCAATCTCATCCTTAACTTGCATGTTAAGTGCTTGCTGTTCTAGTATGCTAAGTGTGGTGTAGTAT
>FUFK010042060.1_pt1 | contig 14198 bp, 24 predicted proteins | sample 1021851 | NCBI WGS metagenome assembly FUFK01 (sample SAMEA51879418, study PRJEB19060) | metagenome | reverse complement strand
TTTTCCCTTTATTTAACGGCTAAAGCTACAAAAACTTTTGCTAAAAGTCAAGCTCTTTTTTGAATTTTTTTATTAAATTGTTTAAAAAGTTTATTACAATATACCATTTGCCCCTTAGTCAACTTACCGGTTCTTGATGCCCACCTCTTCATACTATCTATGACTTCTTGCTTTTCCATCCTATATAACTTGTGGTAATTACACTGCTCTAATTTTTTGGACAACATATCCATCTTATCCATAATTTGTAATCTCTTTGTCCTAACTTCAGGCTGATTTAACCTATGATAGTTATCAATAATTTTTTGGATACTGTGTTGCATCTTGGTTGTAATCCTTCTATCTGAAACTAATGCGACATGCATATCAGCTACAAATGTATGAAAACTACCTAAAGATTTACAATAGGGCTCATCCATAAGTATAGTTCGGAGAGCCCTAATTTCTTTTTTGAATCTTTCTTTATTACGCAATTGTTTGTTCCACTTCGGCCCACATTAGAAGACTACAATAAAGTATCTCATCGTTTAAAGACCAATCTCTACCACTTGGTGTATCTACCTCATCAAAGTTATCTTCCCAATAAACCTCACCGGTATCATGATTGTATATTTGTTGAATGTGAATTTCCTCAAAAAAACCGGCATCATCAGCGTAGTTCCAAACCACTGCAAAGTTCTCACAACCACTTGTATAAAAGTCAGAGTAACCATCGCAAAATTCTGTCATAAGTTGGAAGAAAGGAACTTCTCTAAAAGGTGGGTCTAGTTCCTCAACACCAATCATATGATTTCTATTATAAATTGTTTCGTTCATTTTAACCCCACACTAAAAGTTGATTATCAATCCACTTGTGTTCCCACAAGTGAGTATTTACAGTATCGTGAAAACAGACGAGAAACCGTCCATTACAATGGTCTACAACAGAACCCATAACTCCATCAAAGAAGACAGTTTTGTTAAGCCACTCACCTCTTGCGATTTGATTTGTTTTCATTATATTATCCTTTTTTATCATGCCTTAAGCTATAACAAAAATGCAATACGAGTCAAGTCTTTTTTTAATATTTTTTGATTTTTATTTTGTATGGTCCACCTTCGGTGTCGGTTCGACAATTGTCATCGCTATAAACGTGTATTGTCTTGTATTTGGTTGGGAGTAGCAATTGGCGAAATTTGAGGTAGATATGTAATAAAAAATTTATCATTAGTCAACAAAACTTGGTTTATCTTGGATAATATATTCAATAGGGTCATGGTGGCCTTTACTATCTAATATATCCCTAACATGAGTTTCACTATCTCCCCAAAGCCAAAACGTTATCCACCTACCACCATTCTGTTTATCAATAGATAAATCTTTTGCCTTAATCCTAAACCACATCTAGGTTATCCATTCATAACTATCCAGTATATCCTCTATCTCATTATCGTGGGGAAACCTACCAAGCCTTTTCTTACTGAATATAAGGCTGTTATTTAATGTAACCTCAAATACTCCACCTGAACCCTCTATCAATTGGGCCTCAACACCAAACTGTCTCTGTATAGATTCCTTTAAACTAAAGGCTTTCGGTTCATAGTTTCATTGCATACAATACTCTATACTTACCTTCATAATACTAACTCCTAATACTTTATTATCTTTGGTATGCTTAGGTTCATAAGGACACATAAGACATCCATAACCACAACAATACCCCCGTTCAATTAAAAACTCCTGAGATAACATCTAATCCATACTAATCATAAGATATATACATAGTGTTATACAGAATACTATACAACCAAATAAAAAATATATCATCGTAACCTATCCTCTAACTTAGCTATCTCCATCCTAAGTGAGTCTTGCATCTCCCACCTCAACTCCTTAAGCTTACGTTCTATACGAAGGGAATCTATCTGCCAACGGGCCTTCTCAGCCTTCTGAATAACCATCTGCTCCTTTACTAACTGTTGACTATCAGACGAGAGCTTATAGTAACCTCCTGAAAGTGCCACAATAAACCCAACTACACCCGATAAGTTTTTCCAATCTATTTTCATAAGTACCCTTACGCTAATTATTTTTTATCATTATGATACGAAAGTTTTATCAATTACTATAGGGAAAAAAATTTTGCCTCTATATACGCTTCAGCATGAGCGTGTGACATTTTGTCACCTGCTCGCGATTCACCACTTAATGCTACGGCATGGCCCCTACTTCTGTCACTCTGTCATGCCTCCCCTACCACCATACCTAGCTGTAGGAAGTGCTCCCTATCCAGTATTAGACTAACCATCGATACTGCTATGTACTCGGGGTCTTCTTTCATAAACTCTATGACTTCCCCGCTTTGATAGAGCATGATGAGGTCTGTCTCCATCTGGTTAATAAGTGTCTGTAATCGTTTAAAATCTTTCATATATATAAATATCATCCTTGCGTAGCAAAATATATTTTAGCTAACCGAGTTAATAAAAAAAGTGGCTGAGAGGGAATAAGGAGGAAACCTCTCAGCCACACCTAACCAACAACAAAGTAAATTTTCAGAGGGGATTAGCCGTCGCCACCCCTCTATATCTTGACTCGTCCTATGTCCCTTCTCGTCAGAATACACTGGTTACGTTCAAGAAGTCTTTGGGGCTCCAGATGTCAGACAAAATGACAGGCAGTGGCTCTTAACCCTAGCCCCCTTAAATCTTTTCTCACTAATTCATTATTATTTCCTTAATCATTACCCTTTAAGCTACGAAGAAATAAGCTAAAAGTCAAGGGTTTTTTTCACTTTTTTTCATTTTTTTTCAATTAATTAGCCGCGTGCAGTCGATACGCCGCATAAAATATAGGGTTTTTTGAAGAAAAGACTTGACTTATATGCCAAAAATGCGTTAAGCTTAGAGGTATTGAGATTAGGATTCGCTACTCAGTTGAGTCGGTGGAGAAGGCTTTGTTAATCGCTTCGGTAAAAGTCTTCACATTTGACGGTACAGAGGGCTCATTTCGGTTCAATTTCAGTAGATAATAACAGTTATAACACAATAAGCGGAGGTTGCTAAACTCTTTATTGGTAGAATCATCATCCAGATAGTCTAATTGGAGTGGCTTGGTCATATCAGCAGGCCGGTATTCATCATATCCACAGTTGCTACAACACTCCTCCAGATAACCTTCCCGAACTAACCGATACTGTAACTTAGCTGTAGAGTAATCGGGGTTCTTACCGGAGAGTATATCGGCTATTTCTACTGGCTTAAAGCCACGTGGAAGACCACTTTTAGCTCTAGGCCCATCCATATTAGGTTTCCACAATTCATACATCTTAGCATACTTTTTAAAAGTATTATAGGCTACTCCTAATAACACAGCCGCTTGTCTCATAGAAGTAGTCTCATTAATGGCCCAAACCATCCTATCCTTGCTTAAATTCTTTGGCATTTCGTCACCTCCTGACAATATGACACACACAGTTTATTAAAATGCTTGGCTAAAAAAATATGTCATAGTGACATACACGTAGTATATAATAACCAATACCTTCTAATAATAAATAGGTGATAGTGTCAAAAAGTGGGTTGAAATGGGTTAAGGTGTGTCAAAGGGGATTTGGGTTTAGGAATCTCTCCACCATGCATAAAATACGGGCAATACAATAAAAATTAATACTAAATAAAATCCTATATAATCGATAGTCCTTCTCCCCTTGAAGTACTATAACAGTTATATATAAATATTTAGTTTACTTTAAAACGTGTGGTTCGGTGTCGCGACCAATAAGGGTTAATCAGATATACAGTCAAAACGTAGTCGCCTCTCTGATATAGGGATAGCTCACCCTCGTAGTTCTGATATCCTCTGACATCAATACTTTCTTTATATAGGGTGTATTGGTTGCCAAATAATCCATCTTGGTGTATGGGGAATTGAATGGGTGGTGTGGTTGGGCGGATTAGGAAGTCTACTCTGATAATCATTTGGTTCACAGGCCCTTCCCATTCTATGTTAAAATCAGTCCTACCTTCGCCAGTCATATAGTCTATATAGTATGGAGTATGTAACTTCTTAAATTTTATTCTTGCCTTACCCTTCTTACTTATTGTTTCAGGAGGCAGAGAAGTACAACCCACTAATAGCATAAGAATTAAGAATACCTTACCCATTTATATCTATCCCAATAGTATACAGGCTGTCTATTAGTTCTCCAATATAATCAGGATTATTACACCAGCTAGGAGTAAATAACCCAGTACCATACTTAGTTAAACAGTTAGCTCTTAATTCCTGAAACATTGTTCTATATACCTCATCACCTTCTTCTATCAGGCTTTCTAAAACCTCTACACCACTTCTATGGCAGTCACATATACTTTGACTACTATAAAATATATCAATCTCTTCAGCCTCACCAACTCTAGTGTCTTGACATCCGAAGAGCAGTAAGACTGAAAAGACCAACCACTTCATTTGAATTCTATTGGTAATCTATACCTCACCTCTACCGGTACACCATTTTGCATACCTGGTTTGAACTCCATTCTCCTTACGGCTTCTTCCAATAGGGGGATTATCTTCAAATCAAATGTATCTATAACGTTAACCTCACCTACCTCACCCGACTTATCTATCACAAATTCTACTATGGCTAAACCGATTTGGGATGGGCTTACATCATCCGGTTTAATCTCAATAGGTTTGATGACTTCGGGTTCTTTGGTGATGAATAATAACGAACTAAGCAGTATATTCAATAACATTCTATTTCTCACAACTAACGGGTTTCGGATTAACAAAGGGCTCATTCCCTTTTAGATAAATAGTAGGCTCATTTCAAAATATTAGGGTAAATTGTGTTAGAATTTGATTAGATTAGATATTTTTTTGAACTACCTAAATCTCTTAGGTGTCTTCCGATTAATCGGTTAAAAATTTTAAGAAATGGGTATGATTTTTTTGGAAAAGTTAATGAGGATGGGGGAGGCTGATATAACCCTATTCTGTGAAATCTTCGTTAGAAGATTTTACCATGTGTCAATGATGTCAAGCGATACACGTATTCACACGTCTTCAATTCATCATATCCCACAACTGTTTGAGGAACAGTCCGACAAACCCCGTACCGACTATCCCTCTCCACTTCTGTGAGTTCTCTCTGAATTGACTATTTAATTTGGTTTCAGCCCATAATCCCTGATTTGGATTGAATAGGTTTTCTTTTATAAAACTTAGAGATTCATCTGTCTTTGAATGTGCCTTACTCATCTCGTTCTTTAGTTCAGTAATGTCTTTTTTGAGTTCGTCTATCTTTAGGTGTACTATCTCAAACTCTTTTCTATCATTTGCATTCACTTGGAATCTCCATTGTAGTTACATATAAATATATTATATATTTATTTTTTGTATCCCTTTCGTCTACTTCTTGGTTTAGGTTTAGGTGAATTATTTAGTTTAATCAACTCATCCTTCAGTACATTTCTAGTCCCTCTGAGCGTTTTTATTTCATCCTCTAAAGTACCTATCTTTTTTGTATAGTATATTGTAGACCACACTAAACCAGCTGTAGAACCAACTAATATACCTATCCATAACCATCCTAATGTTGTTATTATCATTTTAATATCCTTCCACTTGTTTTATTGATTCGTTCAGTAGTGAATTGTGTATATCATCTACCTCATCGTAAAAATTATCTGTCTCTTCATCGTAATCAAGACCTTCTTCTTCACATTCTTCTTCCCAAAGTCTTTCCGGTACATCGTCACTCATTTCCCAATGATAGCCATCTTTACTACCATATCCAGCAAATAAAAAAGCATTTGACTCTTCATCACCCGTAAACGACATAGTTGCTTTCTCATCCATATCTAAGACAACAGAATTTAACTTTTCTAAGAATCCATCTGCTGGGTGCCAGGCTGAACAAAAATTTATATAACTTTCAGTATCTCCAAATGTGCAATCTTCAACTATTATCCACTTACTACCAACTGTGTCTGTATCATACTTCCAATCCTTACCAAATATAGGCTCTACTACACCTTTTACATCATTATATTGTAGTGAACCGAACCAATCATCTAATTTCTGATGTACCTCTGATTTATCTGATTCGATTGTTACCCTTTGCCAAACATGATTAGCCATTTATTCTTCCTCATCTAAAAGTTCTGATTCTTGATGTATTACTACGACACTACCACTATCTTCTGAAGGGTTTTCTTCATAGTCTATTTTCATTTGAATAGCTTCAGCTTCTATCTCTGTAGCTAATATTTCTAATTCTTTTTCTTGCGATGGGGATAGGTATCTTCTCCTACCCTTTTGTTTTCCCGCCATTACTTTCTCCACTTTTGGTAATTGGTGCTTCTATGTCTAAATAAGTCTCTTCATCCTTCCACCATTCGTATTTCATCTTTCCCATCTGCCTATCATATAGGTTGTTCTTAAATACTCTATCGTACTCCGTTTTACTCATCACTTTCCACAACTTATCAAAAGACTCTACATCCATTTGTTTTCTTTTTCTGAAGTAAGTTTTTGCACCTGACACACCTACTCCACTAGCTATTTCACAGGTATCGACTATCTCATCAAATCTATTAACTAATACCCATTTCATCTTTCATACTCAGCTATAAGTTCACGCTCCCTATCATATTGTCCATCATAATCACTCAAATCTAAGAACCAACCTTTTTTACCATCTATACCGACTCTAATATGTGCGACTATCAATCTAGCCAAATCTTGATTAGGTAGTTTCTTCCTACCACTATTATATTTGTCCAAAACCTCTCTAATAAGTTTTTCCATAATAAACTCCTTAATCTAAAATAATTTCAAAAAAACCCCGTGTTTCCTCTAATCTCCAATTATCCCAAAAACCATAAGATATGTTTATAGTATCTCCAATCATAGTTTGAACTGGTGCAATCATAGTATTGACTTCACCATCATCATTCGAATAAGAACTACCATTTACTATTGGTACTTCAAATCCATTAAACCAAGTCAAATATGTTGTATCATACCCAACGTAAACCATGTCATCAGATAAACCGTTGTTGGCGATAATATACCCTAAAGTGTCACCTATTATCCAATGATGAGCTGAATACCAACCAAATTCGATAACTCTACATGGTAAACTGTCTCTTGTGACTCTACCACTAAATCTGTATAGTGTCTGCCAATTTGTGGTATCTATTTGTAATCTATAATATCCATTCGAATCCATTTCTAAATCTGTGAGTACTTCGAACTCTAGCCTAGAAAGAGTATCCTCTACTATATCATCTTCAATCGTATCATTATGAGTAATTTCATAATCAATCTCTGGTGGACTATAGGTATATTCTTCATGCGAATATGGTTCTAACTTTGATTCACACGCATTAAATACGTTTAGGATTACTATTGTGCTTATTATCTTTTTTACGATAATTAAACTTTTTCTTAGATACATCTTCACTCCAATTCTTTTTTTGTTTCTTTGGTTTTTTCTTGGGTGTTATACTATCTTGATACGCCTGTTCCTCTAAGTCTTCATAATAGTCATATTTAGCCATTTAATAACTCCTTAAGCTACACATAATATTTGATAAAGTCAAGTGATTATTTTCCATTTTTGTAGATTATCCAAAAATTCTGTTACTGAATAATCCCTTCCTTTCTCATCCTTAATCTTAATTCTTCCTAACAACTCTGGTTCTGTTTGTACAATTTTATTTAGTGCGATATAACCTAATCCTGTATAAAAAGTACCAAAAGATTCCTCACCTAATGTGTTTTCATCCCACAAGTCTTCAGACTTTTCGTTGAATAATATGTAATACATCATAATAATATATATATATTTATTTGACTAAAATTAAATCTTTTTCGTAAGTATCCAAAGATTTAATGTAAAATTTGAATATATCATATTGCATAACTCCTATCTGTCCACTATTTTCAATTATCGCTGATAGGTTTACAATAGTCTGGAAGTTCTCCGGTGTTAGTTTATCGGCATCAAATTCCACACATATATTATGTAAATCTGATATAGTACTATTACCATACAATTTTATCCGTTCATCCAAGTCATATGATGTGTTTGGTTGTTCTTCACGCTTGTATTCAACCATACCATCTGAGTCGCTTAAATCTAAATATATAACACTACACCACGGTTCTAATTCATATAGAATTTTTTTACTACAACGATATGCAACAAATGCAATATCATACTTAGGTGGTATAACAGGATGTAATAAGTGGTCATGTTGTACCATATGTCCCCATTTACGGATAAAGTTACGAGTACTTCTTAGATTTTGAGCTAACCATTCCGATGATTCTCTACCTTTCATAAAGACTTGTCCAGCTGGATTTCTCATAGCACCATCTTTAAATCTACTACCTCTACAAGTCATATGGTATACAAACCCTTTCCAAGTCTGAATTAACTCATATCCGTTCAATTTAAATCGATTGAATATATCCGAATCTTCTTTCGATTGTGGAGCGTATAATGGGTCATGACCACCTATTGATTGAAAGTCTTCTTTGTATATGGCCCACGGAGCAAATATACCATTAGTTGGTTTCTTACTGTAATCTACTCCCTCATCCAAGAATCTGATTAAACCAAACTCATCAAATTCTTCAGGTTCTATACCAAAGTCTTTGAGTATCTTTTCTGGCCCATCAGGATGTAGTGGTGGTTCTATACGAGTAGCACTAACTACTTTACCTGGTTCTAAGTGTTTTAATATCTCTTCATCTAACTTAGGACAGGCATACATATCAGCATGATATATCATAACAATATCATTAGTTGCATAATCATTTATTAATGTATCATATAATATTGTGTGTCCTAGTCTGGTTGGCCCATCGTTTCTATGTATCTTTACATTCTTATCCTTTTCTGCTATCTCCTGCATCCACTCCCAAGTCCCATCATCAGAGAAATCATCGGCCCAACATATCTCATGTCGGTATCCTAAATTCTTTCTGATAGAGTCATAACTCCACTTTAGATATTTTAAGTTATTTCTGCTAGGTTGTATAAAACTTATAACCTTATCCATGTTTTCTCTCCATTTCTTTTCTAATTCTTTAAAATATTCGACTGGTTTTACTACCGCTTTATGTTTATCTATTCTGTATAGCTCGTCTATATGATACACACTCTCTAAATCAATGAGACTTAGTTTTCCGGTATTTCTCATTACGACTATATTTTGGGGCACTAAATCATAATAAAATAGTTTAGTATCATCTACCAACTTCAATAGTTTTTCTTGCAATGTATGAATAGAATTAGGTGTAGTTAACATCTCTCCACCTTCACAAATATAACCTACTATATCATCTCCATCTACTATTAGTGATAGAAGAGCAGGTGCGACCTCTTTGAAGTAACCTTTTTCGACAGCTGTTATAAAATTGTCTCTGCGACAGTATTCTTTATCAAATATTTTGTAGTATAGGTTTCTCTTCCTATCATATAAGACTTTACGTGATTGATTAACACCGTACGCAATCCTACCCCATTTGTCTAAGACAATTTCACACTCTACGTTGTTTATTTCTTCGATTGATATTTTTTTATACATCTTCCCAATAAGTATCTGTATCGTTTTTGTCTAATAATTCGTTAGTCCAAAATAATGTTATTATTTCTTTGTCATCAGATGGTGTAATATTGTGGGTGTAAAATAACGGCATATCTATATACTGTGTTTTACCACCTGAAACTTTATAAGTAATTATTTCATCCGTTCCAATCTTCCTTAGATTAATATCAGCGTTACCCTTTAAAACACAAAATCTTTCTAATTTTCTCATATGAAAATGTTGTCCTCTAATGTAACCTGGTTTAGTAGTTGAAAAGAATGATTGTCCACCCGCATCAGTTTTTATAGTTTCAGATAGGTATCCTCTATCATCTGAATTACTATCCATAGTGACTAGTCTGTTGGTTAGGTGTGACCTGAATGTGTTAAATAAATCTAATTCGAATGTATTATATGGCTTGTGTACATCTGGTATTATATTATTATCGATGTATCTCTTTTTAAACATAGCGAGTTTAGTGTAAACATACTGGACACTATATCTAACATCTGATTGTATGGTGTAATTTTCCTCATATCCCGCACAACCTCTTTCCAAAATAATTTCTACAATTTGTTTACATAAATTTTGAACATAAACTAAATCAACTTCATTAGAGTTAGCCTGTATCTCCTCATCATTTATTAGTTTGTGACAAAAGGTTGCAATAAAAGAGTTATAGTTTGGTTTACAAAATGGGCCAAAAACATTGGGTATCCTTAATGATGAAAATGAACCACCAGTAGATTTTGCCCAACTCTTAAACATCTTTTTATTTTCTTTTCTATATCTACCAAATACTGAATCATCATCTTCATGTATTGAAGAAGCGTATAATATTCGTTGGTTACCATTCATTGTAGACGCTAATGTACTCGCAGATGATATATTGTTATGGTATATCTCATCTTCATCACCTCTATTTTTTTCTGCTAAATGAACCACTAAATCACACTTACTGACTTCTTTTAAATCTCTACTTAATCTAATTACTTCTAAATTATCAATCGGTTTAGTTAAATATTTTAGATGAACCCATAAGTGATACCCTATGAAACCGTTAGAGCCTGTAATACCTACTTTCATAATACTCCTTTATTAACTAAAAACATAAATGCCTCATCACTATCTATGAGATGAAACTTAGAATTCAAAGGTTTATGATTGTAGTCCTCATTAATTCTTTTGTAACCTATCGACAGATATTTATCTGACTCTGTATCTTCTACTCTCTGCATTTCTATAGAACTTATCATCTCTTCGTGAAGCTTTTCACCATCTCTGATTGGTATCTTATGAAATTTCATACCTGATTCACTCATTGATGTTGCAATGGCACTAGCAAAATCCACAATTTTCATAGATGGTAATTTAGGAACAATTATCTTTCCATGTGAATCCGGTGATTGATACGACCATTCAATTAAATCAATCGCCTCATTCAGAGTTATCAAAAACCTCGTCATATCATAGTTTGTAATTGGTAAACTCTGAACACCTCTCTCAATCATATCTTTGAAAACAGGTATTAGTGAACCAGTTGAATCTAAAACATTACCATAACGACAAAGTGCAACTTTGATATCCGATTGCTGTTTTGCAAAGTTTACATACATTTGTTCTGCTATACTCTTACTCATACCATACACATTCACAGGACTACAAGCTTTGTCTGTTGATATAAACATTAGAGACTCTATTTGATGTCTACATTCCCTAACACAATCTATTAGATACTGATGTCCTATGATATTAGTCTGTATTGATTCGTATGGATTGTCTTGTGCAACCCAAACTGTTTTCAGTGCGGCAGTATTAACAATAATACTAGGTTGAAATTCATACATACTTCTTAGTATTGATTCTTTATCTTTTACATCTCCGATACGATATAGTGCATCAGGATATGTTCTTTTCATTTCCTCTTGCTTGTGTTCGTTTCTAGAAAATATTAGTATCTCATTACCTACCTTCCATCTTTCAGTAAGTTGTTTTCCTAATGCTCCCGTACCACCGATAATCATAATTCTTTTGTTAATCATATAGTCTCTCTATTCTGTAAGTTTCTACGAAATCTATCCCTCTTTTTTTACAATTGTAATTTGTATGGAATACTTCTAAAGGGCCTTTATTAAAAAATGATTTGTTTGATTGTGATTCGAATGATTTTAACAACTCTGACTTTTCTTTTATATCTACTTCAACATATAAATTAGGTATCCAATTTTCTAAGGTACTTGGTGTTCTATAATCTATGATTCCACAATCCANTCTTCTNACACAAGCTGGTACTATCGAATTAATCATTTTGTGTTCAAAGTGAGAATCTTCTTTAGGTGGACAGAATATTGCATCCCATTTGGTTTGAGTGTTGTGATTAAANTTNTCTACTTTGTTTACTANCTCATCTTCTGTTAATACTGATAAATGTGTGTCATANAAAAAAGTACCAGTAACATTATCTAACTTATCCCAAATAACCTCACATTCAGTTTGTCTACTCTTATTAGACGAAACATCAAAATCACCACCAATTGAGAATACCATTATATGAAAATTAGTATCTTTATGTTTAATTATGCTACCTAACATACCATATTCCACATCATCAGGATGTGGTGATAAACATAGAACGTTATCTAAATTTAAAAATTTACTCATTTACTACAACCTCTTCGTAATACCTTAAAACCGTTATTTCTTTGGGCTCTTCTATATAAATATCATCGTTATTCATCATATCCAAAATTATTTTCATAAAGTTAACACCAGCGAGAGTAGCAAAATAAGTACCACCGCCTACACGTGGATTTATTTCCACAAACTTTGGTGTACCGTTAATATCCTCTTTCATCTGAATACAAACAGGCCCTTTCACTCTGAGTTTTTTACAGAGTATTCTACAACTGTCTTCTATTTTTTTGTCTCTGATTATTTTACCTTTAGATGATATACCAGCTTTTATTTGTAGTCTTTGTCTTGGTACTATTGATAGTATTTCACCTTTCAAATCACATAGAACATCTATTGTATATTCGTTGCCTGGTAAATACTCCTGAAATATATAATCACTACTGTAATGTAGATTTTCTATTTTATCCAACTCTTTTATTTGAGACTCTGTTTCCCACAATTCTATACCTCTACTACCACTACCTCTTTTTGGCTTACAAAGTATCGGTAAATCAATTTTTCTACAATCCGTTGATGTTTTAGGTAGAAGATTTTCTAATCCATTCTTAACAAGATACTTGTAAAATAGAAGTTTATCTTGACAAATTTTAATAGTCTTATAATCCGACATAAAAACAGTAACGCCCATTTTCTTTAAAACATTTTTGTTTTTTGAAAAGTGAACAATGTCTGCATCACCTGTAGGTATCACCAAATCTATTTTCTCGTATCTAATAACTTTAAGAACTTCCTTCCAAAAATCATCTTCAACTGAAAATGGAACTACATAACTTTTATCTGCTAGATGGAAACCAACTGAAAGTTCATCACAATCTATTGCAACAACTTTGTGTGTACTATCATTAAACTCAGCTACAGATTTTATTACACCGACAGCGGCTGGCCCACCAGCACAAGAAATCAATATGTTCAAATTTTGATTCCTTCTTTTTTATACCAATCTTTATTGTTCATCGCCCTATCATCTACAAATAAGTCATAATCAGGTTTACCTAATTTCAAACCATTATATTTTACACCCCAACCTTCAATCTGTTTTAATGTAAAATCAAACCAATCTATGCCTGAAGAAGTTCCTCTTGATGTGTAGAGTTGTATATGATGTCCCTCATCATATTTTTTATTTATCCATTCAATCACCTCTGTATATGGTTCGGCATCTTTATACTCACAATCTGTTGTACATATAGTTCCATCAATATCAAAACAATATCTCATAAATACTCCACTTTGTTAATAAAATTACCACTCTTAAATGGTCTTCTTCTCAGCTTACCTTCATTCTTTCCACCGTGAACCGGACCATATGACTTGTTTCCTATAACATAGGTTTTGGAATATTTAGGTGTCCAAAGATTCATGCCAGTTTCGTTACCAAAATTATATTTTGCATTTATCTTCAAAGTCTGTTGTTCCCTTATGGTTAGATTCATAGGCTTTATTTCGATTCCATTCAAAAAACTTAACTTGGATTCTTTGAGAGGAACTTCACCGTAGTATAACCATTTCATATTATCGGTATCTTTTTGTTTTATTTTATTGATTAACAACTCAGCATTGGATGTAGTTTCAAATGTAGATGAAACTGATATATAAGAATAATTATCTAACTTATGTTCCAAATTAAATTTTATTTTGAATTCTTCTTCTTTTTTTGTNGGATANAANTCTGGTGTNGTATCAACCATCTCACTCATCTTTTAANTGCCAAAATCTCATCATTTGTTCAGTNAGAGGNANNTCATCNTTAGTNGTTATCAAATATTTTGTAGTGGTCATGAAATATCTCACCATAATATTCATCTATAAAAGCATCAACATAAGGGTTATTTTCGAATACAACTTTAGAAATTGTACTCGCATCAAATGTACCATATCCCCAATTATTCAACATACCACCGAACATACCTTTCAA
>FUFK010041261.1_pt1 | contig 14198 bp, 22 predicted proteins | sample 1021851 | NCBI WGS metagenome assembly FUFK01 (sample SAMEA51879418, study PRJEB19060) | metagenome | reverse complement strand
TATTCGTGGTCAATAGAAGGCGAAAATATAAGCCTTTATTCTTACGACGAAGACGACAAAGGTTTTATTTATTTAGTGACCGAACAATTATTAATTGATTCGCTTTTAAAAGCATTGCAGGAAATTGATAGAAAAACTTATTTAAAAGAACACTCATTTGCTTGCGACACTATAAGCCGTTTTCAAGANTCGTTTTGCNTGTCAAACAATATGAGATTCGACGAAACAATTCCCTTAAACGAATTTATAACAAAGCATAAAGACAAAATGCAACCTTGCGAACTTTCGCTTGCAATGTCTTTAAGTGATTACTGGAATAAAAAACTCTCTTAAAATAAATATTAATCATTAAACAACAAATCAAAATGAAATTAAAAACACTAGCAAACAATCAAACAATAGTCGAATTGCCAAACGGCATTGAATTATTTTTCTCTTATCAAACGCCCGTTGCAGGGCGTGACACTCACGGGTATTTTAAAACTAGCCGTTACTATTCACGAACAACAACAAGGCATGTAAATTCGTATTTAGACGGAAGAAACGCAAGGGAAATGTCGCAAGAGACTATTGACGGAATTTCAGTCAATAAGCTTTAAAGATTCATTGAAGCCTTCCATTACTGGCAAGGCTTCTCTTGAGTTTTTAACTCTTAAATAATAACTATTAAACCATAAATAAAAATGACTATTGAAACACAAAATAAAAACATTGAAATAAATTACATTTCTACTGATTCACACGGCTACGCAATCATAAGTAAATACGACTTGAAAGGGTGGCAAATCAACCCTAGCGACTTTAGCGAGTTTTCTTATTACAATTTTGAAACGGCTTGCGTCTATCTTGAGGAAGATTGCGACTTGCCGAAACTGCACAAACTTTTAACAGAGAAAGGTTTTGAAGTTTCATTTAATGAGAGTCACNCAAATTTGTTTTTCAATCACCCGAATTTCACCAGATTGACAAAACAGTTTGCTTTAAATATTGACAGATATTAAAACCACGAACGCAGGCCAAGTCATGAATAATTATATTTCAAATATACACGCTATNAAAAAAGTCTTAATTGACGACTACGGAAGCAAGGCAGCCGAACTTAAACTTGTTCGGAATCCTTTTAACAGGCAATTATTGGAAGTTAAAGGACCAGGTGGCACTACTTTAGAGACATACTTTCATATACCTAAATTAGGTTGGATTAAACAATAANTAAAACTACAAATCAAAATGACATTAAAAGAAGTAAGAACCTGCTTNAAAGCATTGGAAAAAATAGAAGCAAAAACAACNTGCAAATCTATTAAAAAAAANATTGCTAAAATACACGAAATTTTAATCAATGAGGAAGAGATTGAAATTCAATTCAAATAAATAAAACTATAAATTAAAATGAGAATAACATTAAAAGACTTAGAGTCAAAAATTGACTACTTAAATAAAATAACAGGCAACCCTGTAAAAACATATTTGCCTAACAAAAACGGAGGCCTAGTCTCGCAACCTGGTAACTACTATTTAGAAATGGCCTACGGAGGCCACAAGTTAGTGCAGGTCGTCAATGAAGGTGGGGGAATAACTGAACCCTTAAATACTGGATTCACTACCAAAAAAGAACTATGGTACGCAATAGATAACTTTATGCGTGGCCTTGAAGTTAGAAAGGAGGCCAAGTCTTGAGAACAACATTTGTAGTAACAGAAACATACACGATTGAAGCAACGACCATACAAGAAGCCGAGGCAGCCGTAAGGTCGGACAACTTTAGCGTTGACAATAACTTACAGAATCACAAAATAAAAATTGAACCTAATAATTAAAATGTCAGATTTAAGAACAGATAAATGGGAAGAACTAGAATATATTGAACAATGCGAGGCGTGTGGTGGAAGGGGGTCCTGGGACACGGGGCCTTCAATCCATGACTACGCCTATTGTGAGGACTGCGAGGGGACTGGAATAGATTCTTGGGCAGTAGAACAAAACAGAAAAATGAGAATACAGAACGGAGGTCTGAAGTAATGGAAGACGAACTCTTAGAACACCCGTTAATTTATGTTGTTATTACTCAACATAGAGGAAAGTATATGCCTCATTTTTTCTCTAATCCTATGGAGGCCGAGGAGTATTATAAAGAATACTTGTCTTTAATGCGTCCTAATAACGCCTTATTATGCGTTTTGCAACAAGGTGAATACTTTGGTAAGAAATACTTTTCTGAGGGCTTGCCGCTAGAATTACAGAGCAATGAACACGCAAAGAGAACGCTTGACGAAATGGAGGCAATGGAGTACGACAATGAATAATGGACTACATTACATTTCAAACGGAGTACGCAAAGCGTTACGGAGTAAACCCTGCGATAGTCCTACATACTTTAACTTACTTTGTTTTAAAGAACAAGAAAGCAGGGAGAAACAAATATGAAGATAAGTATTGGACCTTTAACTCTTATCCAGGTTGGCAAGANGCTATGCCGTTCTTTAGCAAGAGCCAAATTAGAAGTGCAATGCTTGTACTACGAAAGAAGGGTGCAATTATCGTGGGCAATTTTAACAAGAAAGGATACGATAAAACTTTCTGGTATACGCTCGACCCTATCTTATTACAAGAAGCAGAATCACAAGATTATTGGAAAAAACGCATAGGTAATTTGAAAAAACCCTCTGATAAATTTGCAACACCAATACCAAACAATGAATATATATATATAGAACCTTATTAATTATGGGAAAAGGAATGCAACCAAAAGCAGGATACAATCAAAAGAAGTATAATGAAAATTATGGTTCAATAGATTGGTCTAAAACTAGAAAGAAAAACTATGAGAACAATAAAACTATTAACAAAGAAAAGCAGAGTAAAACCTAAAAAGAAAAAATAATATGGCAGGACATTTCTACGATTGCAAAGGCGAGCCGTATCTCACCGAAGCAAAGACCCCAATACAAGCTAGAAAGCTTAAAGCTTATCCATCAGTAACAACTATCCTAAGTATTCAAATGAGTGATTTCTTGCACAATATTTGGATGCCGCGAAAGCTTGTTGAACTAGCAAGGGAACACCCTACAATGTCGGTTCACGAAATACACGATTTAAAGTACGGCCAAAGAGTTTGCCCTGCTACAAATAATTTTATTTCATCNAGCGAATTTGGTACTGCAGTTCACAATCGTTTAGANGATGTCATAAACAACCGAATTACAAACGAAGGCCTGGTGCATGACGAAACACCTTATGACCCTTGGGTTGAACCCTTCATTGATTTCATTGACGAAAACAATATTGAACCAGTTGCCTGCGAAAAGATATTGTATTGCGATAAATTACGGAGNGCAGGCTCNGTTGATTTCATTGCAAAGGTAGATGGNAANTATCATTTNTTTGANTACAAGTGCAGGGATACAAAGGGAACGGGGGGNAAGTTCTACGAAGAGAAAGACTGCACCCAACTGGCAATAGAATCCAAGTGGCTGCAACAAGATTTAGATTTAGATTACGAACCAAGAATAACAAGTGTTTGTATATGCACCGAAAGTAAAAAGCACTATCACAAAAATTGGACCTTAACTCAAATGCGAAAAGGTGTAACAAGATTTAGAACTCTCAACAAGTTGTACCGAATGGATTGGATGAAAGCAAAGTAATGGATTATTGTAGCGATTTTAAATACGATTTAGAGGTAGGCCAGGTTAAAGAAAAAGAATTAGCCGAAATCCTGCAGGGCAAAACCATAGAGGTAAAGAGAGATTTAATGACCAAGCATACTGGCAATGTCTTTATTGAATATGAGTGCAGAGGCAAGCCGAGCGGCATTGCAAAAACAAAAGCAGATTTTTATTGCATTGCTATCGAAGATGTGTTTATCATACTACCAACAAATAATTTAAAGGACATTGTCAGACCATTTATAGGCACTAACAGAGATGTAAAAGGTGGTGATGATGATTTAAGCAAAGGAATTTTACTATCAACAAAAACACTAATTAAAACAAAATGAATTATGATAATAACAACGAAGAAATTACTCACCTTAGTCTCTGCTCTGGATACGAAGGAATCGGAATGGGACTTAGAAGAGTTCTGCCAAATCTGCGAGAAATCGCTTTCGTGGAGAGGGAAGGATTCTGTTGCGCGAACTTGGAAGCACAGATGGAAAAGGGTCTTTTGGATGAAGCACCTATCTACACGGATGTTAAAACCTTCCCTTACAGAAAGTTTCACGGACTCGTGGACATCCTCTCTGGAGGATTCCCGTGCCAACCATTCTCTCAAGCAGGTCTTAAAAAAGCAACTGAAGACCCACGACATCTCTTCCCTTACATTGCAGAAGGAATCAGACAATGCAGACCAAGAATTGTTTTCCTCGAAAATGTTGAAGGAATCCTCAGTTGCAAAACGGCAGACGGAGAACCAGTTCTCAAGTATGTCCTCAGACGATTGGAAGAAATGGGTTACAGAGCAACGGCAGGAATATTCTCTGCGAGTGAAGTCGGAGCGCCACATCAGAGAAAGCGAGTCTTCATCCTGGGCTACACCGAAGGAACTGGATTCGAGGAGACAGAGGGAGTTGACGAATGGAGAGAATGTCAGTCATACAACGGGAACGAAATACGGACTGTTTCTGGAACAACAAGCGACCCAACTGTACCCGAACTGGGCTACACCGAGGGCAGGTGCGATAGACAACAGTCGTCCGAACAACAAGGGGGGGATACCCTTGGGCGACCAAGTGAAACGGAACTGGGCGACACCTCAAGCGTTCGACGCAGTCAATCTAGTGAGGAGTCCAGAGAAGCTTGCACAGACACGCAAGGAGAAGAACGCAGGTTGCATGAATCTAAGGGAGCAGGTACACTACCCAACAATGACTCACTCAAGAAAGGACTTCCCTACACCGAGTGCCAACGAACAACAGTACAGACTGCAGGGGAACACGCAAGCGAGCAAATGCTTGGAAGCGTTAGCCAGAAATGGCCTGCTAGACCCAACGAAGGACAATACGAATGGGAAGAGCCGAGAGTTATTCAAGTTGAACCCAAACTGGGTGGAAAATCTAATGGGTATTCCTGTAGGGTGGACCGACTTAGGGCTTTAGGGAATGGGGTTGTACCTGCAACGGCTGCCAAAGCTTTCTTAGTTCTTTTAAATAGAGTCCTATGAAACAATTTGAAATTATCTACTCGCATAGTGATATGCCCCCAGATTATAGGGGGTATACCATTAGGTGGGCGAATGATGCAAAGCAAGCATCTAAGTACGTCACTAAAAATAAACCCTATATAAAAGTCCAAGTCGTCAATGAATTATCTAAGCCAGAATAAACTAAAAGATTGGAGAGAAGCTAACACCCCAAAAGACTGCCCTATCTTTAAAATTAAATTAGAAGATGCAGTAGTAGACCATTGCCACGATACAGGATTAGTCCGTGGAGTTATTCATAGGCAAGCAAATGCTTGGGAAGGCAAAGTGTATAACGCTTGGAAAAGGTACGCAAAAAATAATTGCGAACTTACTTTTGTTGAAACACTAGAAAACTTGATAAAGTATTTAAAAGGTCCTGGGACAGACATCTTTCACCCTACTGGAGTAGTGCAACTTGGTAAAAGGTTTGCAAGGTTACGCAAGGAAGAGCAGGAGTTTGCATTAAAGAATTTCGGTTTATCAATTAAGGAAATTAATGCTTGCAAAAACACAGAGGACAGAGTAAAACTTTATAAAAATGTATTAAAGAATTTATGAATATAAAAGAAAAATTAAATGTACTGCAAACAACTTTGCATGTATCTAAAAATCAATACAACAAATTCGGGAATTATAAATATCGTTCCCTCGAAGATATAACATTGGCACTCAAGCAACCATTAAAAGAATTACAATGCATTCTATTAATGAAAAGCGATATAATTGAAATAGGCGGCAAGAACTATGTACAAGCTACAGTTACACTAGCCGACTGCGAAAGCGGTGAAAGTATTTCAGTAAGTGCATCGGCTCGTGAAGCCACGGAATCTAAAGGAATGTCGCCTGCACAAATGACGGGCAGTTCAGATTCCTATTCAAAAAAATATGCGTTAGGTGGTCTTCTCAACCTGGATGAAAGCCAAGATGATGATGCAACTAATACGCATGGTAAAACAGTTTCTCAAACTAAACAAAAGGATATATTCTAATTATGGCTAAACAATATGATGATGATATGACCTTCGTTCTATTCGTACAAGATGTAGAAGAGGGTTCAAAGAAACCAAACACTAAGGGATACCTTACATTTAATGGTGTAAAGTATGACCTTGCTGCTTGGAGTGGTACATCTCAAGGTGGTACACGCTACCTAAGAGGTAAAATGCAACTACCAAAACCGAAAGAAGAGACAGTTGCTTCTTCTTCCGTTAAAGAGGAGGCCCCGTTTTAATGACGGAGTTGCCCGATTCTGGAGCAAGGACTGCATTCAATACGGGTGCAGTCCGTGACTCTATGCAAGGCAAAGGCCTGCCAAGTATGATACCAACTGTAGCGATTATGGCTATGGCTAAACGCTTTGAAGATGGTGCATCCAAGTATGGTCCCGACAACTGGAGAAAAGGCATACCATTATCCAGATATTGTGATGCCGCTTACAGACATTTGATGGCCTGCAGGGATGGTAAAACAGATGAAGACCATTTCGGTGCAGTCCTTTGGAACATGGCTTGTTGGCTTGAAACAAAAAGATTAATTGAANTAGGAAAGTTACCCAAAGAATTAGATGATTTAAACTATGAGTGATTACATAGAAGATTATAAGAAAGCACGCAGAGGCATTGCCGTAAAAGGTAAGACCTGCAATGAAGCTAAAGAAGATTTTTATAAGAAAGCAAAAGAAGACATATACTGGGCTATGAAAAATAAGCTCATTGATGACAAAATGCTTGATAAATATAAGTGATAAATTAAAATAAGAAATGATAGAAAAACCCCAACAAGAGCCGTATTCTCTGGATGCGGAAGAAGCCGTTGTCGCTTGTTTGATGAAGTCAAACGATGAAAGTGTATACGATAGCATTACCCAAATCATAGGAGTAGATGATTTCTATGTTGAAAGACCCAGAATTTTGTTTGGAGTTATAGATGAATTGCACAAACGGAGCTACCCTGTTGATGAGATTACTATNCTGGAGCGAGTAAAAGCCAAGGGATTAGAGGATGCAATCGAAGGCTTTATGGGATTGCAGTATGTACTGGACAGGGTAGAGACTGCAACATCGGCTAAGTATTACGCCAATATCGTCCGTGACAAGTCGATAGCACGCAGGCTTATACGTATGTCCAGAGAAACAATAGAATCGATTGTAGGGGGTTCTGAGGCTCATTCTGAGGCTACTAGAATGGAAGCAGAGTTATCCAGTATATCTGACAGGGTCGCAACGGAGGAAAAGTTCTCAGATGCAGGCGAAATGCTTGAGAATAAGCTTACGGCAATGACCGAAAATCGTTATGAATTTACTGCTCTAAGCACAGGTATCGACCATCTGGACGAGAAACTTGACGAAGGTGGTATTGGTAAAGGAGAGGTATTTGTTGTTTCAGCACCTACCTCTTGTGGTAAAAGTCAGTTGGCTTTGAACATAGTTCTTAGGGCATCAGTACAAGATAAAATACCTATCGGTATATTTAGCTTTGAGATGCCTGCAGAGCAACTAATGAAACGAATGGTACAAACGGCAAGTGCAGTAAATCTTAAACGAATTAGGGAGAATGTAGCATCAGACACAGAAAAAAATCGTGTCTTCGATGCCCTTAAAAAAGTNAAAGAAGCACCCATTGTAGTAGAACATTTCGTTAGGAGCATAGATGAACTGCGTTCAAGGGCTAGGTCAATGAAGCGTAAACACCGAATAGAGGCACTCGTCATTGATTACCTACAACTTATACCATATGATACTCGTATGAGTAAGCATGATGGAATAGCATTAGTTTCACACAGGATTAAACAACTGGCTATGGAACTAAATATTCCTATTATCTTGTTGGCACAAGTCAACCGAGAGGGAGCTAAGAGAGACTCTGGTCTTTCAATGCACGACCTCAAAGATAGTGGAGATATTGAGAACGATGCAGATGTCATATTACTTATGTGGGCAAGGGGTGGCGACCTACAAAATTGCCGCGTGTTTGATGGTAAGGTTTCTTACCTAGAACTCGATTATAAAATAGCAAAAAACCGTGAGGGCGAAAGAGACCTCATGGGCAAATTCAAATTCATAAACCAAATAGGGAGATTTCAATAATGTCTAATACAACNACTTACAGAACACCAACCGAAGATATACTAACTAAGGGATTGCACCAGATGACAATCGCCTGCGAATCGCTTACAAAGCAAAACGAAATATTAAATAATGATGTAGAAAAACTTAAAAGTAAGTTGACAATAGCTAAAGAAAAACTTTTACTTAACAACATAGAGGTTTAGTACTCCTCTTTTTATTAGTTAGTTCATATGCTTTATTTGACATATGTATATTTAGGTAAGCTGTATGAGTAATCTGCAGCGGGTCGGTTTTATCATTTCCCGACCTAATTGAATCCTAGGAAAACGCTCTCGAAAGGGGGCGTTTTTTATTGCACTAATTTAATATATGCTTCTCTAGTAATAACTTTCTTACCTAGTAGCTCTCTGTAATAAGCCGTGTTTCCAGGGAACAAGTCCTGTAGCATCTCTATCTGGGTGCTTGTACTTTGAGCATCTATAAGACTTTCTATTGTACTTAGGCCTTTTCTTGCACCTCTTCTTTCCTTGCGAACATGGTTACGCAATTTATCACGCAAGAATCTATCCTCAACTTTAGCGATTTCGGCAAATATTTTTTTATTATTCTCTTCTGTATTAATAGATAAATCTAATCCCATCTCTTCTAGGACTTCTGCACTACCTTGCGAGCGAATCTTTGGCAGATTAGGTATTTGTCCCTGCATCAAGTATCCTATTTCTTTAGAACTCAGTCCTGCACTTTTCATTACTTCAACTGCTTTCTCTGCACCTTGGTCTGGATATTGTTTTTCTAGGATAAATGTTAGATTATTATAGTGCATTGCCTGCTTCTGCATCAATCTTCTGTAATCGCTATTAGCTTCTTGGTAGCGAGCCTCAAACAATCCTGGCATTGACTGCATTTGCTCCATCTCATACTTTAACTTAGTACCCCAGTTTTTCTTTTCTTGAATTACACTAGCGTAATCATAGCGAACTTTTGTTTCTCCTGCTTTCTCTACTTCAAAAGCGTTAGTTCTCCAACCAATTTGTCTAAGCAATACTTCATTAGTAGTATACCTAGCTCCAGGCTTTTGTGCTTTTACAAATTTATCTATCTCTCTGGCTTGTCCAGGAGTAAACATATCTTCAATCGCAAATTCAAGTATTTCTCCAAATGCCTTAACTCCCTCTTCTGTTGTAATTTTGTCTGGGTCGCCAAACTCTTTTAGGTTGTACATAGCTTTTCCGATACCTTGATAGAAGAAAGCAAATTCACCTACGAACTCTTGTTTAGCCATACGCATTAAGCTAGTTTCATCAGTACCATCAAAGCCCGCAACAAAAGCTTGGCTAATCATACGTTGTGGTATCAAGTAAGAACTATTTAGGTAATTAAACTTCTTACCATCTGCGCTCATAGACATCATCAACGGAGAGTTTTCATCATACTCTGGTGTAAATGTTTCTATCAAAGCATTTTTGGTTTCTTTATCTACATTGTTTGCAACTTCCCAACTTGACATTACTGCAGTAGTACCACCAAGAACGGCTGCACTAGCTGCTGCACGTCTTGCACCCATCATTCTTGAAGCAGCCATATCGGGAGGCCCCATGTCTATACCGAGCTTGCTTCCAAATTTACCTTGAAACAAATCTTTTATTTGTCTACCTTGGTTGTATTGGTTTCTTAAAAGCTCCATGGTAAATGTAGCAAACTGTGGCAAGAAACCAACTTGCGTTCCTTTTCTCAGTATAGGATTAACTTTGTCATAGTTCTGGTAAACATCATTGACCAACTTAGCCGCTGCATTCTTCAAGTTCTCTGCTTGACTTGGTTCACGCATCTTTGGATACACTTTCTTTAGTTGCTCTTGCATCTGCTTCCAGGCGTAAAATCTAAATGCAGTATCTGGTACTTGATAAGCTTTCGCAAATGGTTCAAGCATAGGGCCTACAGGTCCTACACCTCGTTCTAAATTAGAACGTATATCAGATGCAAAGATATTGCCTCCTTTTATACCATACTTTTCTGCATCTTTAATTTCTTGGAGAATCGCTTTGGACATTTTTTGATTGCTTGCAAACATATCAATGTCACTTGCCGCTACTCTCAGAGAGTTCGACATAGTAGGAGCGTCAAAAGGATTCATTCCTAGTTGTGCAACTGTAGCTGCATTACCATAAATCTGCACAAAGTATGATGGTACATTACCCAAAACCTTTACTGCTTTAGATAAACCAACACCAGAATTTATAATATCGCCCATACCATCCATAAAGGCGTTGGTATTTTTTTCAATAAAGTTACTCGCATACAGTTGTTGTACTGCTATATCTATATCTTGAGTAGTATACAATCCACTTTCTCCACCTAGTAGGTGCAATGGTTCTGTTCCTTCTACTTGTTTCCTACTAGCAAGACCCATCTGCTCTAGCATTTCTACCATTCTTTTGTCGCTAGTTGAGCGTGCAACAAGTCTAGTGATTCTATCTACAGTTCCTCTAGCTTTTTCTGCAGGGTCTCTTATTACGCCCATCATATCCATGAGCGCAAAATTAGTTTCTTCGTTTAGGTTTCTTGCTCTAATAGGAGAATTTGTCGCCCCTTTGTATCTTCTGCCTGCACCTCTATGCTTTGCTTTAGCACCAGAAATGATTTGATTTATAATCTTCTCGGCTTTCTCTCTAGTGTTCTTAACTTCTTTTTTGTCACCAAAATATTTTTCAGCACCTGCATAAGTAAAGTCACCTGTCTCTGGGTCAAAGTCTTCAATTTCAATATTAATCTCTTCTTCTTTATCTAGTTGCTTCTTTAATTCTAGAATAGCTTTTTCCTTTTTAGCGGCATCTACTTTGAAATCTGCATTAGTATAAATCTCATACTCTCTAGCCATATAGCTATTGTCATCCAAAGACTGTTGTATCTTTGCACGCAGATACATTTTATTTTCGGGGGTCAATCCCTTGATTGCATCATCATCAATAAGTTGTATTAAATTCTTTTGTTGCTCTCTTACGAAATCCCTAAACTCAGTAAGTGTATCTACTACTTTCTTTTCTTGAAGTACATCGTCAACTTGTCCAGTAGCAAAAAACTTATCAAAAGATGGTTTAGATGCAGGGTCTAATTCTATTTCCCTAGCAACGGCCTTGGCAGTACGACTACCTAATGCCTCGCCTGCTTTGATTGCGTTCTTATAATCTATTCCTATATCTGCAATGTTTCTGCTTGCTATAGAAGGTACTGCTTGTGCTACTCTATTCTTCCAGGCTTGTGGTAACTTGTTGTATATTTTACCAAGTGTTCCTACTGAGTCTGGGTTATAGTTAAAACTAAGTTGCATTGCAGATTCTTCAGAAACTAGCATATTGCGACTTCTCTCAAACTCTCTATCTAAAACATAGGATGGGTCGGCATGGTCTCCCTTGTATCCGTCAAATGTAAATTCCTTTGCAGCCGTCTTGCCTTCTGGGGTACTGAATATAATTTGTTCTATCTCTTCGGGTTCTTTGCCTTTTAGTTTATTGGCTAACTTTTTACCTGCGTATCCAAGACCTGCACCAAATGTAGAACCTANACCTGCATATTTAGCAGTTTCACTAAAGCTCGCCATCTCGCCTTTATCAATAATAGATGTAGCTTGAGCCTCAACTGCACCAGTTGCCGCACCTTCTAACGCTCCGTATCTTACACCCTTTTCGGCTATCTTTGTTAGGCCCTTACCTGCACTCTTTCCTAGAACCTTAATTGATTGCGCTCCAGGNGTAGGTATTAAATTAATCAAACCTGCAGATATAGCACGCCCCCAACTTAGTGTATCTCTACCCTCTGCTTTCTGAGCGGCAAAACTTCCTGCAATNCCAGAACCAATAGCACCTACTGCATAACCAATAGCAGTACCGACTCCTGGTAGAATAGCAGTACCTACTGCTGCACCTCCGTATTTACCTGCAGTAGAGATTGCAATCTCTGCACCCATACCACCGACTACACCACCAATACTTACATCATCCTCTGGCAATGAAACCTCTNTTTGAGGTTCGCTAATTTGTANAGCTTTGTCTTTTTCTTCTTTNTCTTCTNTTAGNANNCTANCATANGCNTTTANAATNCCCTTNCCTTNNGGNGANNNTCTTTNTTCTNNTGTNGAGTTCTTTATCCATTCCTCTACTTTCTGTAACTGACTTGCCATAGTGCATTATCTTCTACGCTTTGGATTATTTTTATCGTAAATTTTCTTCTGCTTTTCATACTTTATATAAGCGGCTCTGTATGTAGACATAGCGGCTTCAAACTGTTCTTTTGCGTACTTATATTCGTCACTAGTAAAAGCAAATCCTTTAGCATACTCTGCTACGTATGATTGAAAATCTGGCTTGTTTGGTTTTACGGGTTCTGATGTAGTAGCAACTTTTATTTCACTTGGNNTTAATANANCGTTAGTTTCTACTTGCTCGTCAGAGCCTGGTTCTGCANATTCNANTGGNAATTTTTCANNNTAAGCTGNTATTGCTTCNTCNCTCATTTNCATTACTTGGTCTCTAGTTAGNNTAGAACCTGTCCATACACCATCAACTAAAAACTGTTGTTCGANTTCTTGNATATCTAGTTCTATAACAGGCTTTTCACTAGGGCTTTCACCACCAGTTCCGCCTTTTGGCTCAACTCTAGTTAATCCCATACTTCTAGCTATAGTATCTGGCGACTGTGTCCCAATTACATTATCGTACACATCATACCTAGGATATGTTTCTAAAAAATGTTCATTAGAATTAAGAATTTGAGCAGCCGTAAAATCATCTCCATTTATCCATGCATTCTTAAAGTCCTCTAAATCTTGTTTGTTTCGCTCTATATTTCTGATACCTGCAGTATCGTCTTCTTCAATGCTTGCACCTAGTTGCATGCTTGCATTGTATATTGCATTCTTGATTGCAGGGTCTGTGTAATTTTCCAGAACCTTCATTGTATTTGCATTTATATCTGCCTTAGTGACATTATCGTATTCACTTTCACTTAAACCGCCAAACGACATAGAGGTTATTTGAGCAATACCTTGAGCAACCTTTTTGTTGTCTTCTATTTTCTTGGTCTCTAACGCATTTGTTTTTTGCGTATTAGCCGCTTCAATGTAAGCAGATATATTATTAAAGTCTTGTTGACTAGCATTACCCTCTAAGATTTTTTTGTATGACTTAGATGTAAGATTATTACCTTCTTCCAAACCTTCAAACAAACTAGGGTTTTGTTGCAGGGCAGCTTGAACCTTAGATGCAGTAATCTGACTTTCTTTTAACTGAGTCTGCATATCATCAAAAGCTTTTCTGATACGTTGGCTCTTTTCGTCTTGTGCTTCTGCGATTGCAGCTTTACCTAACTTAGCTGCTTCAAACTTCTTATCGTAGTCTAAAGCGGCTAGGCCTGCATTGATACTTGGTCCTTGTGTTACGCTAATCATAGATATTTACTTATAGAAAAGAATCCGCTATCTCGGTCTACATCAATATCGGGTTCTATTGAACCACCGAAAATGCTACTTATTCCACTAGTTACTCCACCAATAATACTTCCTAAAGTTCCAAACGCTTGTTTACCTGCACTAATACCAGAACTAAGGGCATCTGCCATAGCCTTGTATTCATTTAACTTAACTAATGTAGACTGAGCTTTACTAGGTTGTTGCAATGCTACTGCAGTTTGATAATCTCTATCAAGTTGAGCAATAGCCATATTAACTTCTTGTAGTCTTTGTTGGTTAGCAAAGTCGGTAGAACCTAAGTCCATAATACCACCAATATTAAATGGAGTAGTAATATCTCCTACACCTTCAATGAATGGACTTTGTGCGCCAATTACGCTTGGTAGGTCTCCATACAATCCACGCTCCATATTCATTAATGCAGTCAGTTGATTAGTAGCCTGTGTTTCTCTCTGCTCTCTTATTCCTGTTTCTTCCCCTAG
>FUFK010042728.1_pt1 | contig 14199 bp, 16 predicted proteins | sample 1021851 | NCBI WGS metagenome assembly FUFK01 (sample SAMEA51879418, study PRJEB19060) | metagenome | reverse complement strand
GGTCATCCGAAGGCCCGTTTTTTAGCTAGGCACGCCGCTGAGACTTTATTGAGAATCGCACGGTTGGTCTTATTGAGAACACACCAGCCCCATCCCGTTCTAGTTTGGGTGCGCTTAAATCAACTTAAAGTCAATTAAAGCTGAATGTTGATAACTAAGGCTGAAGCTGCGCGGATAGTGGGAGTTAGCGGCCAAGCTGTTGCGCAAGCTATTAAGCATGGCCGGATTAGTGTTGTTGAGCAAGACGGGCGGCAGTGGATTGAGCGTGACGGATTGGAACAGACGTGGGCGGAGAACAGCAGGAAGCGGATTCCAAATATCAGGCAACATCGTCCTGGGCCAACTGTTGAAAGGCGGACTGAGGAGCTGCCTGATTACAACGAAAGCCGCGCGCGGACTGAGTGGTTGCGCGCTGAGCTGATGGAGCTGGAGCGGGCTGAGAAGGAAGGCGAGCTTGTGCGTGCTGACGAGGTGTCGAAGGCTTGGGGTGACTTAGTTGCGATAACGCGGACCAAGATGATGGCCGTTCCGTCGAAAGCTAAACAGCGCATACCGGAGATCCCGGCGGATGCGTTCGTGGCGCTTGAGGAGATTGTGCGCGAGGCCCTGGAGGACTTGGCTAATGGCTGACATTGCTGAACTGATGCGTGGAGCTTTAGAGGCGTTCCGTCCGCCGGAGAAGCTGACGCTGAGCGAGTGGGCTGATCGTTATGCGTTCTTGTCTGCTGAGTCGAGTGCTGAGGCGGGCAGGTGGCACACGCTGCCGTATCAGAAAGGAATGATGGACGCGGTGACTGATCCGGCTGTGGAGCAGATCACGGTGATGAAGTCAGCGCGTGTTGGTTACACCAAGATGATCAACCACGCGATTGGTTATCACGTCCATCAGGACGCTTGTCCGATCATGGTTGTGCAGCCGACTGTGGAGGACGCGCAGGGCTACTCAAAAGAAGAGATTGCCCCGATGTTGAGGGACACGCCTTGTCTGACTGGCTTGGTAAGTGAGTCGAAAGCGAAGGACGGAAGCAACACAATTTTGCAGAAGAATTTTCCCGGCGGCACGTTGTCGCTTGTCGGGGCTAATTCACCGCGTGGGTTTAGGCGTGTGAGTAGGCGCGTTGTTTTGTTTGATGAGGTTGACGGTTATCCGGCGTCAGCAGGATCTGAGGGTGATCAGATCAAGCTGGGCATCAAGCGGACTGAGTATTACTGGAACCGCAAGATCATTGCCGGCAGCACGCCGACGGTGAAGGACTTCAGCCGCATCGAGCGGATGTTTGGCGAGTCGGATCAGCGCCGGTACTACGTCCCTTGTCCTGACTGCGGGCACATGCAGTACCTGAAGTGGGCAAACATCAAGTGGATTGACAACAATCCGGAGACAGCGGCCTATGCGTGCGAGAGCTGTGGGACGTTGATTCCGCACAGCAAGAAACGCTGGATGGTTGAGCGCGGGGAGTGGCGGGCTACTGCGCCGGGCAACGGCAAGCACGCTGGGTTCCACATCTGGGCGGCGTACAGCTACAGCCCCAATGCTCGGTGGGCTGATCTTGTCGCTGAGTTTCTTGAGGCCAAGTCAAACCCTGAGCAGCTGCGGGTGTGGATCAACACCACTCTTGGGGAGACCTTCAGTGACGATTACGCGAGCGCGATGAGCGCAGACGTGTTGCTTGAGCGTTGTCAGGACTATGAGGAGGGCACGCTGCCGGCCGGCGTGTTGTCAGTGACGATCGGCGTTGACGTTCAGGGTGGCGGCGGAACGCTGAACGAACGTTTGGCCGTGAGTGTGTGGGGCTGGGGCCGCAATGAGGAAGCCTGGCTGATTCAATACCAAGAAATCGCGGGCGATCCGACGCAGGCTGCGGTGTGGAAACAGCTTGATCAGTTCGTGATGCGCAAGTGGCCGCACGAGCTGGGGGGCAGCCTCAAGGCTGACTTCACCGCTGTTGACTCCGGCGGCATGGCGACCAGTGAGGTGTATCAGTACGCCAGGGAACGCAAGGCCCAGGGCGTCATTGCGATCAAGGGTCTGAGCCAGCGGAACAAGCCGGCGATTGGCAAGCCGTCGCGCGTAGACATCAATTCACGAGGCAAAGCGATCAAAAAAGGTGCGGTTCTGTATGGCATCGGCACTGATACCTGCAAAAACACGTTGATGGGTCGGCTCCGTCACGCTGAGCCCGGTGAGGGTTACTTGCACTTCCACGCTGCCACTGGCCAGGAATACTTCGAGATGTTGACCGCTGAAAAACAGGCGATCAAGTTTCGCAATGGCTTCCCTGAGCGGGTGTGGGTGTTGAAGCCTGGCAAGCGCAATGAGAGCTTGGACACCCTTTGTTATTCCTACGCAGCGTTTCAGCTGATGTATCGCAAGTTTGATCGCCGGACTATTTGGGATCAGCTGGAAAAGCGCTTGGAGCAGCCGCTAAGATCGAAGGAAGCAAAGGCAAAGCCAGCCGAGCCGTCGTTCGTCAACAACTGGTAAGACCGTGACTCAGTTACCGGACCAAATCAGGGCAGGCGACACGATCAAATGGCGTCACGATGCGAGCAGAGATAATCTCGGCAACTCAATCACTAGCAGTGATTACACCCTTAAGTATTTTTTGCGGACTAACGTCAATAACGAAGGACACACAGCAACTGGCACTGCGTTCGGCACAGGCTGGGAGTTCACAATCAGCGCATCTGATTCAGATGGCTTTGACGCTGGAGATTGGTTTTGGCAGGCGATTGCAACTAAAGGCAGCGAGTCAGTAACCCTTGCCACTGGCCGGCTTGAGGTGCTGGCTGGTTTGGATTACACATCCAGCCCAGCTGCTCTTGATGACCGCACACAGGCCGAAAAAGATTTAGCAGCTGTTCAAAAGGCGATCAGAGATATTGCCAACGGCAACGCGGTCAAGAGCTACAGCGTCGCTGGTCGCAATTTGACTCGCTACGAAATGGCGGATCTTATTGCTTTGGAATCTAAGCTCAAGTTTGAGGTGCAGCGTGAACGCCGTGCCGCGCTGATTGCCAATGGCAAGGGCGATCCCTTTAACCTCTTTGTTCGTTTCTGATGAGCCTCGCAACTCGACTCTTTCGGGCTCTTGGTTATGAGCCACGCCGGCCAAGGCGGCGTCAGTATGAAGGCGCGACGATGAGTCGTCTGACGTCTAGCTGGGTGACTAGCGGGACGAGTGCTGATGCTGAGGTTCACGGCAGCCTTGCCAGGTTGCGCAACCGCGCGCGTCAGTTGGTGCGTGACTCTGACTACGCACGGCAGGCCAAGCGCGCCGTGATGAACAACGTCATTGGCACTGGCATCAAGCTGCAGGCCCAGGTGCTGATGCAGCGTGGCGGCCGGCTTGATGAAGATCTGAACAACAGGATTGAGAAGGCTTGGAAGTATTGGGGATATAAGAGCTATTGCGACGTTGCTGGTCGCCTGTGCTTTGCCGACATTGAGCGCATGATTGTCGGCGCGATGTGTGAATCCGGCGAGGTGTTCGTCAGGGTGATCCGTCGTCCTTTTGGTGGCAGCCAGATCCCGTTTGCGCTGCAGATTTTTGAGAGCGATCAGCTGGATGAGACTTTTACGGGCAAGGCCAGCGCCGATGGCAATGAGTGGCGCATGGGTGTTGAGGTCGATAAGTTCGGCCGCGCTGTTCGCTATGCGTTTTTGCAGAAGCATCCTGGTGATGCACCGTTCAGCGGCACTGCAGCAAAACGGCACCTGATGCTGTCGGCTGATGAGGTGCTGCACCTCTATATCCAAGAGCGCCCAGGTCAAACCCGTGGCGTTACTTGGTTTGCATCAGCAATCAAGCGTCTGCATCACCTTGCTGGCTACGAGGAGGCAGAAGTCATCCGCGCTCGCGCATCGAGCAGTCTGATGGGCTTTATCACCACAACTGAGGGTGAGCTGGGCACAGCTGAGGAGGTCTATGACGGCGACCGCGTTGATTCGTTTGCCCCTGGCGTCTTCAAGTATTTGCAGCCGGGTGAGTCTGTGACGGTGCCCCAGCTGGATGCACCTGACGGGCAGTTTGAGCCGTTCACGCGCGGGATGCTGCGTGCTGTTGCTGCTGGTCTTGGTTGTTCCTACACCCAGGTCAGTTCTGATTTCAGCCAATCGAACTACAGCAGTTCACGGCTTGAGCTGTTGGAGACGCGCGACAACTGGCGCGCCATTCAACGTTTTCTGATTGAAAACTTCCATCAGCCGGTGTTCAACATGTGGCTTGAGATGGCGGTGATGGGTGGTGCCCTTGACCTGCCTGCTTACGAGGCAAACCCTGACCGTTTCCGCATGGTCAAGTGGTGCCCACGGGCCTATGGCTACGTTGACCCGCAGAAGGAAGTGGCGGCGTACAAAGACGCAGTGCGNTGCGGATTNAAGACGCTGTCAGATGTTGTGGCAGAGCAAGGTGGCGACCTTGATGATCTGCTGAAGCAACGTCAAGCTGAGCTAGCGATGCTCGATGAGATGAACATCGTTCTGGATACTGATCCCAGCGAGGTCAATGGTGGCGGTGGCGCTCAAGCTGGTCTGGGCATTGGCGCAGCTCCTGCGTTCTCTGACACCGAGCGACCTGGCGAGGAACAAGAGGAACAGCCACAGCAACAACAGCAACCTGAGCCTGAGGTGACAGAAGATGGCGAAGGTTGAGGGCGTTGAAATTGACCTTATGCCCACAGAGGGCATGAAGGAAGAGGCGCAGCGTTATCGCGACTGGAAAGCTGATGGCGAGGCTGGCGGCACTGAAGTTGCAGCACGCAGGGCCACGCAGATCCTGAGTGGTGACGAGCTAAGCCCTGATGTTGTCATTGCCATGAACGCATTCTTCGCGCGACATGAAGTAGACAAACAAGGCGAGGGTTTTAGCTCTGGGGAAGATGGTTATCCGTCCCCCGGCAGAGTCGCATGGGCGGCATGGGGCGGAGATGCTGGAATGAGGTGGAGTGGCGCTAAAGCAGATAGAATNAAAGAAATTCGTGATAGAAGCATGGACACGAATAGGGCTGAACCTGATGAACTTCGGGTAGGCGATTTTGTTTCGTGGCGCGCGAGTGGCGGGACTGCTCGCGGCAAGATCGATCGCATCGAGCGCGACGGCTCTATCAACGTGCCTGACTCAGAGTTCACGATCAACGGTGACGCTGATGATCCAGCAGCACTCATTACCGTTTACCGCGAGGAAGATGGTGAGTATGAGCCGACTGACACCAAGGTGGGTCATCGGTTCTCAACGCTGACCAAGATCCCAGCACTGCGTTGGCTTGAGGGCAAGAACTACAAGCGCAGCGAAACCACNACCTTTGATGAGGTTGAGGANCGCACTTATCAGTTCCCGTTCTCCTCTGAGTTTCCGGTTGAGCGTTACTTCGGAAGCGAAGTTCTGAGCCACGATGAAGGCGCAGCAGATCTTGACCGGCTGAACGACAGCGCACCGTTGTTGTTCAACCATGACCCTGATCGTGTGATTGGTGTTGTGGAGCGTGCCTACATCGACAAAAAGAAACGTCGGGGTTACACGCAAGTGCGGTTTAGCCGCAATGAATTCGCTCAGGAAGTTCTGAGCGATGTGAAAGATGGCATTCTTCGAAATGTCTCTTTCGGCTACTCCATTGACAAAATGGAGGAGCGAGAGGGTGGCGACTTTGTTGCCACATCTTGGAGGCCCTATGAGGTCTCGGTTGTTTCGATCCCCGCTGATCCGGGGGTCGGAATCGGCCGTTCCTTAGTGGACTCCGAAACCGAACAAGCTGCCTCGGCAGCACCTATCCCATCTGTTCCTGCAATGGAAAACACTGCACCTGATCTGCAGCAGGTGCGGGCCGAAGCCGCTGAGGCTGAGCGTTCCCGCATCGCTGGCATTTCCGCCCTGTGCGCTAAGCACAATTTTGAAGACATGGGCCGGCAACTCATCGAGGGTGGCCGCTCCATCGACGAAGCCCGCGCCGCCGTTCTGGAAAAGCTCGGCGCTAAGCCTGTCGAAACCATCAAGCCTGTTGAGCTTGAGCAGCGTGATCACAGCAACTATCAGATTGCTGATGGCATCCGCGCCATGGTTACTGGCGACTGGTCCTCTCGCGGTGCCGGCCTGGTCCGCGAACTGAGCCAGGAAGTCATGCGCAATTCTGGTCTGACTGCCAGCTCTGAGCGTTCTTTCTACGTTCCGTTCAGCGCACTGACCCGCGCGACTTATGTGACCTCGGCGGCCGCAAACGGTGGAAACATCGTGGCCACTGACCTGCTCGACCAAGAATTCATCGAGGCACTCCGGAACGCATCCCCGGTGATGGGTCTTGGCGTTCGCACCATGACCGGTCTGGTCGGCGATGTGGCAATTCCTCGCCGCTCTGGTGTTGCTTCTACCTACTACCTGAGCACAGAAACCACTGCAATCACGCAGTCGGAGTCCACGTTCGATCAGGTGACTATGTCGCCTAAGAACTTGGCCAGCCTGTCCAAGTACAGCCGTCAGACCCTGCTGCAGGGCACCCCTGGCATTGAGGGTCTGGTCCGCACTGACCTGACTGATGGCATCCTGACCGCTCTTGATGCTGCCGTGCTGAACGGCTCTGGTTCCTCTGGTCAGCCCACCGGCATCCGCAACACCACTGGCATTGGCTCTGTGGCGATCGGAACCAACGGTGGCGCTATCGGACTCGATAACATCGTTGATCTTGAGACTGAGGTCACGCAAGACAACGCTGTGGTCGGCAACGCCATGGCGTATGTGGTCAACGCAAAAACCATGGGCGCCTTGAAGAAAGTCAAGGCATCTGGCGGTGAGTATCTCTACAACACCGATCTGCAAGCTGTTGGTCGTGGCCCCACGCCTCTGACTCTCAACGGCTATCCGGTCGCTGTTACGAACGCTCTGCCTTCCAACATCACCAAGGGCACCGGCACCAACCTTTCTGCAATGGTTGCTGGTGACTTCAGCCAGGCCATGGTTGGCTTCTACGGCAACGGTCTTGAGATCGTGGTTGGTGAGGACAGCGATGACTTCGCTAAAGCTCTCACTTCCGTTCGCGGAATTGTGACCTTTGACGTTGCTGTGCGTCACGCGCAATCGTTCGCGTCCCTGGAAGACATTGACGCCTGATTCTGAGGAGGGGGCCGGCAACGGCCCCTTTTTTTCTTATGAAAATCACCTGCACTAGAGCAGTCATGGCATCTGGCAAAGCCCTTGAGGCCGGCCAGAATTATGACGTGTCTGACAAAGACGGCGCTCTGCTGATTGGCATGGGTAAAGCTGTCGAGGCAAAGGCTGAAGAGCCGAAGCCAAAACGCACACGCAAGCCGAAGACTGATGGCGCTAGCTGACTTTCTTAGCGACGACCTTGACATCTTTTTCGACAATCCTTTTGGAGTGTCGGCAACGTCGGGTGCGACGACTGCGAAAGTCTTGCTTGATCAGCCGAGTCAGGTCTTGGCCGGTGACATGGTCCTAACTACGGACTTTCAGATCACCGCCAAGACTTCTGACTTTGGAACGCTGCTGGCAGGAGCCAGCATCACTGTTGATTCAGTGGCCTACACCGTCAGAGAGACCCGCCTGATCGGTGATGGCCTGCTCTGTGAAATCTCGCTGCAGAAGACATGACGACGCTGCGGGAAAACATTCTTGATGACATCGTCAGCAGCCTTGCTGGCACAACCAACGTCGGAACGCGCATCTACAGAAGCCGCGTGGTGCCGTTGCAACGTGGTGAGAGCCCTGCACTGGTTGTTGAGGCGATCAGCGACACACCTGAGCAAAACACCAGCCTGCCAACTCTGGACTGGTCGCTCACTGTGCGTGTGTCTGTGATCGTGCGTGGTGACAAGCCTGATGAAGTTGCAGACCCGATTGTTGAGAGTCTGCACAGCAAAATCATGGCAGACCTTACTCTGGGCGGTTACGCAATCGACGTGCAGCCAGGAACGACAACATTTGAGATGGTTGACGCTGATCAACCAGCTGGTGTGATTGGTGTGGAGTATTTAGTGCGCTATCGCACCCGGCTCGCTGACCTGACTCAAGGCCCGTGACTATTATGGGTTCTGATAGTCAACTTCCTGTCTCCAACTGAGGTTTTGACCAATGGCACTTAGAACAAGTCAACGCCTCCTGTTGGCGAAAGAGGAGTCAACTTACGGAACTGATCCAACGCCAACAGGCTCTGCAGATGCGATCCTTGTTCGCAGTCTTGAGATCAGCCCTTTTCAGTCTGACGCTGTTGAGCGTGAGCTGATTCGCGGTTATATGGGCAACTATGAAGTGCTTCACGCTAATCAGCGCGTTGAGGTGACTTTTGAGGTTGAGATGGTCGGCTCTGGAGCAGCCGGCACCGCTCCTGCTTTTGGCCCGTTGCTCAAGGCTTGCGGCAACAGCGAAACAATCGTGGCCAGCACCTCGGTCACCTATGCCCCGGTGAGCAGCAGCTTTGACTCTGTCACCATCTACTTTTTCCAAGATGGCGTCCGCCAGAAAGTGACTGGCGCTCGCGGTTCATTCTCGATCAACGCAGAGATTGGTCAGATCCCGACCATTAACTTCACGATGATCGGCATCTATAACGAGCCGACAGACGTTGCAAACGCAACGCCGACGTATCAGAACCAAGCTAAGCCGGTGCTGTTCAAGAACGGCAACACCACTAGCCAGCAGTTGTTCAGCTATGCCGGCGCTGTGCAGTCGTTCAGCTTCGATCAGAACAATCAGAGCGTCTACCGCGAGCTGGTTGGTGGTAGCAAGGAAGTGTTGATCACTGATCGTCGCCCTGGTGGCAGCATTGTTCTGGAAGCCGTCACGATGGCAACTAAGAACTATTTCACCAGCATCACTGGCTCTGCCACTGGCAACAACACGTTCCAGCACGGGCAAACGGCTGGCAACATCTTTACTTTCAGCGCACCTCAGACTGATTTGTCTGCTGTTAGCTACTCAGATTCTGACGGCGTTCAGATGCTGAATTTTGACTACACAGCAACCCCGACAACATCGGGCAATGATGAGTACAGCCTGGCACTTACATAGTGCGCTAGTTTTGGGATGAATTTTTCCTTTTATGGGATTCGTCCTTAAAAAGTCCAACACCTACAAGTGGCCTGTTTCTGTGGATGTCCCTGTTGATGGGGGCAAGCACGAGCGGGTTACTTTTGATGTTGAGTTCAAAGACTTGACGCAAAGCCGTCTATTGGAGATCGCTGAGCTGAGCGGTGAAGGCAACCTCTCTGATGTTGAGATCGCTCGCGAGGTGATGTCAGGTTGGGCAGGCGTCGAGGACGAGGACGGCAAAGAGCTGCCTTACAGCATCACTAAGCGTGACGAACTGCTCGACGTGCCAATGATGGCCAGTGCGATTGCTGGCGCTTATTTGGACAGCAAGCAGGGAGCCAAGAGAAAAAACTAGAGGAGGCCGTTGAGTATCTATTCAGCGGCCCTGATGACAAGTCAGAGCTAATGGCTGATGCCAAGGCGTTTGGCTTGGCGTTGCCTGAACCTGATGCGCCTGAAGATTTTGAGGTGTGGCCTGATAATTGGCCTGCTGTTGAGATGTTCCTGCGTTGTCAGACGCAATGGCGCACGACGGCGTCAGGCGTTTGCGGGCTGGACTATTCAGCTGTTGAATGGCTGTTTAGACTGTATGAAGTCGAGGAGCCTGCGACCGTGCTTGAGAATCTGCAGGTCATGGAGGCTGCGGCGGTCAAGATCCTGAATAAGGAGAGCAAGTAAATGGCTGCCAAGTTTGGTCTGTTAATCGACGCCAAAACCAAGGGCGAAAACAATATCAAGCGCCTTGGCAACTCCATGCAAGGGGTTGAGGGCAAGGCTAAGAACCTTGGCATGGCTGTGCGTGGCGTTGGCAGCGCGTTTAAGGCGTTGTTTGCTGCTGCTGCTGTTGCTGGCTTTAGCGCGTTTGTAAAAGGTGCTATTGATTCAGCTGATGCGTTTGGCAAGCTCAGCACCAGGACAGGCATTGCGGCTGACAAGCTGCAGGCGTTCGCCAACGCAGGAAAGCTGGCTGATGTTAGTCAGAGCGATCTAGAGACAGGTCTGCGCACGTTGGCCCGTACCCAGGCTGAGGCAGCTGATGGCGTTGCAACCTATTCAGAGGCTTACGCAAAGCTGGGCCTTAGCGTCAAAAAAGCAGATGGCAGCTTGAAGCCTTCTGATCAGTTGCTGGGTGAGATTGCAGACAAGTTCCAAGATCTTCCAAACGGCCCGGAGAAAGCAGCCGTTGCGATGGACATCTTTGGCCGTTCTGGGTCGAAGTTGATCACGTTGCTGAATGGTGGCACTGAGGCGCTTGAGCGTTTCAACTACGAAACCAGTGAAAACTTTGCGCAAAACGCAGAGCTATTTAACGACAAAATAACTACCCTTCAGATTCAATTTGACGGATTTAGGATGCAGCTTGCAGACGCTTTGCTGCCTACGTTAAATTCAATCATTGAAGCGTTTTCTGTAATGTTGAGTGCAGAAAGAGATTTTACAGGGTTTTTTACTGCAATAGACGTGTCATTGAAAGCTCTTGCTGTTTCGCTAGCTGCAACTGCTATGGCTATCACTGAGATTGTTCAGCTAGTCAAGACTGCTGCAACAGCTCTTGGGGCGATCAGCCTTGGAAGGTTTGGGGAGGCTATTAATGCGTTTAAAGATTTCGGAGCCGGAGTTTCTGAAAGATTTGGTGTAAACAAGGAAATCATGGATTTGATTCTTGGTCGCATAGAAGCTCCAACAAACTATGGCGGCGGTGGTTCAGAGCTTGATCCTGTGACCTTGCAGGGCGGGGGCACAGGCAGAGGTGCAGGCAAATTCGATATTAGTAAGGTCAGAATGTCGGACATGAGTGGCGAGGATTTTGCTGCTGCTATTGAAGAAGAGATAAGGCTTGAGGAGGAAAGGGAAAGCGTTTTGCGTGGTATCGGTGCTGTTAAAGCTATGGAGCTGAACCAAGCGGATCAGCTTAATGAAAAAACTAACCAATACAAAATTACTCTTGAGCAGGTCAAAGACGTGCTTGCCAATCAACTGACAAGCGCGATTGAAGGTCTTATTGACGGCACTAAGACTTTGGGCGAGTCGCTGTCTGGGTTGTTGCGGACGTTCGCCAGCATGTTCCTGCGTTCAGGCATCGGCTCACTGGTCGGCCAGATTTTCCCCAGCGCCAAGGGCAACGTGTTTGCTCAAAACGGCATCGTGCCTTATGCCAAAGGCGGTTACATCGGCAGGCCAACAATGGCTCTGATGGGTGAAGCTGGCCCTGAAGCCGTGCTCCCCTTGCGCCGTGGCCGTGGTGGTCGCCTTGGTGTTGAGACTTCAGGCGGTGGCGTGGGTAACGTGGTTGTCAACGTCGATGCCAAGGGCACATCTGCTCAAGGTGATGGGCCTTCAGCTAATCAGCTCGGCAAGGCCATCGGCGCCGCTGTGCAGGCTGAGTTAATCAAACAACAACGACCTGGGGGCCTTCTGTCTCGCTAATGGCTACCTTCCCGGACATCAGCCCTGATTTTGGGGCGCAGAAAACAAGCAAGCCAAATGTGCGAACTGTGCGCTTTGGTGATGGTTATGAGCAGCGTTTGACTTTTGGATTGAATCAAAATCCAAAGGTTTGGAACTTGAGTTTTGTCAATTTGACAGAGACTGACTCAGACACCATTGAAACCTTTTTGGATGCACGCGCTAGTGACAACGCATCCTTTGACTGGCAGCCGCCTAACGAAACGCACGACCTACAAGTGGGTCTGTGAGGAATGGTCTAAGTCGATCCCGTTTGCTAACCGGGCTACGATACAGGCAACATTCCGCGAAGTGTTTGAACCGTAATGGCTATCACCACTAGAGCTAGCAAAGGGTAGCCCGCTCACCCACACCGAGGTTGACACGAACTTCACGGATCTTCGCGACAACAAAGTTGGTTATGTGACCGGCGATGGTGGTGCGGTTACGCAGTCAACGTCCAAAAGCACAGGCGTGACGTTGAGCAAAAAGTGCGGTCAGATCACTTTGAACGGTGCTGCTTTGGCAGCTGACACCACAGTGTCGTTCACGTTGACGAACACAACGATTGCAGCAACTGACCTGCTTGTGCTCAACCATGTCAGCGGTGGTACGGCTGGCTCTTACCTTTTGAATGCACAGTGTGCTGCAGGTTCAGCCAGCATCAACGTCCGCAACATCACTGCCGGATCGTTGTCAGAGGCCATTGTGATCGGTTTCGCGCTCGTTAAAGCTGTCACTGCATAAGCATGGCCTACGTCGTCACCGGCTACTGGAACGCTGGTTATGACGACCAGCAGTCCAGCGCAGACATTACCAGTCAACTTCAAGGCATTGCGCCAACGGAGATCATTGAGTTGTTTCAGCTTGAGCTGAATGCTGATCAGCATGGCGTAAACCAGACGTATTACTTCGACGGTGGTCGTCAAAACGACGGTCAGGGCGTGACGTTTGGCGGGCAGCTTTATACCGCCATCCCAATGGAGGCTGATGGTTTTGCGTATAACGGGCAGGGCAGCCTGCCGCGTCCAACACTTCGTGTCAGCAACCTGTTCAGCACGATCACGGCGCTGATTGCAACGCTGCCAAGCGGATTAGAGGGTGCAAAGGTAACGCGCATCCGTACTTTGGCTCGTTACATTGATAACGTGAATTTTGCAAGCGGTACTAATCCACACGGTACGCCTGACAGCACAGCAATTTTCCCGAAGGAAATCTATTACGTCGATCGCAAGTCAGCTGAAAACCGCAACCTGATTGAGTTTGAGCTGGCCTCAGCGTTTGATCTTGCTGGTGTGAGGGCACCAAAGCGTCAGTGCATCAGCCGCTGTCAGTGGGTCTACAAGTCTGTTGAGTGTGGCTACGACCCAACGGTTGGCCCAGGCAAGGTTGTAGATGGTGTGACGTTCACCCGTTTTAACGCCAATGATGAAGGCGTCACCGCTGATGCTGATGACGTATGCGGCAAACGTCAGAGCAGCTGTGAGTGCAGATTTGGTGAAAATAACGAGCTACCGTTTGGTGGTTACCCCGGCATTGGAACGTTCTTCGCATGACCTGGCGCGACACAGCACTACAAGACGCTAAAGATCGCGATCCATGGGAAGCGGTTGGTTTGGTTGTTGTGGTTAAAGGGCGTAGAAAGTATTGGGCATGCAGAAATATGGCACACAACATGCAGGACATGTTTGTTCTTAATCCTGAGGACTACGCAGCTGCAGACGATGCAGGCGAAATCGTTGGCATTGTGCATAGCCATCCAAAGACCGCACCAATTGCAAGCGAAGCCGACAAGGTATCGGCGGAGAAGCATGGCCTGCCCTGGTATATCGTCAACCCAAAAACTGAAACGTGGGGTGAGTACACACCTTGCGGCTACAAGGCCCCGTTGATTGGTCGTCAGTGGACTTGGGCAGTGAATGACTGCTGGACGTTGGCGCGTGACTGGTACGCAGAGCAGGGCATCAACTTGCGTGATTGGGATAGGCCAGCAACACCAGAGCAGTTTTTAGCCGCCCCAATGTTTGATGGCGCGTGGGCTGCCACTGGCTTTCGGGAGCTAGCAGAAGATGAGCCGTTGGAACGTGGTGATCTGTTGTTGATGCAGATTAACGGCAACGGCCTGAATCACTGTGCCGTTTTTATTGGTGATGGCATGGTCTTGCATCACCTTTCTGAGAGGCTGTCCTCTAGAGATCTCTATGGGGGCTGGCTACAATCCTGTACAGGAAGGCGGCTGCGTCATGTTGCGTAAGGTCAGGCTTTACGGGCAGCTTGCTGAGTTTGTTGGCCGCAAGGTGATTGAGGCTGATCTGTCATCTGCTGCTGAAGCAGTGCGGATGCTGATTGCTAATTTTCCTGAGCTTGATCGTCACATGACGGATCAGCATTACAAGGTGCTTGTGGGTGGTGGTGCGTTGACGCTTGATGATCTGCATAATCCTGTCGGGCGTGAAGAAATCAAGATCGTGCCTGTGATCGCTGGCGCGGGTGGAAATCTCTCGCAAATTCTTGTCGGGGCCGCCTTAATAGGAGTTTCTTTAGCCTTTCCAGGTGGCGGCTTGTTTGGGGGTACTGTTTTTGGATTTCTTGGTGGCCCGGCGGCTTCAGCAGGAGTTCTTACGGCGGTTGGAACAGGTATTAGTGTTATTGGCGCAGGTCTTGTTTTAAATGGCGTTGCTGGCCTCATTTCACCAACGCCTGCAACCCCGCAAGG
>FUFK010036827.1_pt1 | contig 14199 bp, 15 predicted proteins | sample 1021851 | NCBI WGS metagenome assembly FUFK01 (sample SAMEA51879418, study PRJEB19060) | metagenome | reverse complement strand
GATATCTAATTAAATTTCTAAAGAATATTTGTTTATTTTCAACATTTCTGTATTAACTCCTGAAGAGCGTTTGAGAGCTACCTTACCAGTCCTCGCTATTTCAAGGATGCCGTATGGCTCTAGTAATTTCTCTAGAGCGACTAACTTCCCAGGATCTCCAACTACCTCGAGAGTTAATGCTATATCTGATACATCAACAACTTTTGCACGAAAAATCTGCACTATATCAAGGATATTACTTCTGGTATCTTCTTTCGATGAAACTTTTAATAACATCAATTCCCTCTCAACAGCTGCGAGATTAGTAAAATCTACAACTCCCAGAACATTAAATAACTTATTAAGTTGCTTAGTCATTTGTTGAAGAGTTTCATCATCACCCTCTACTACCATGGTTAACCTTGAAATCCCTTTAGATTCTGCAGGTCCTACTGCAAGGCTATCTATGTTGAAACCCCTTCTAGCAAAAAGACCTGAGATTCTACTCAAGGCTCCAGATTCGTCCTCTACAAGAACTGATAATGTATGTTTCATATTTTAAAAGGTTTTTAAATCTCTAATCCATTGATAAGAGATACTATTGAATACTGAAGGATCTTCATCATGTATGCAATGCCCTGAGTTGGATACTATTTTTAATTTTACCCATCTATAGAGATTTGCAATCTTTTTACCAAGAAATAAAGGTATGAAATTATCTTTATCGCCCCAAATTAATAATAAAGGTACTTTTTTTGAGGTACTAAGTTTTCTTAAAAGGTAAGAGACTTGAAATTTTACATCTCTTGTTGACATTCCAATACACATTGCTCTTAATGATCTGGCTGCAGTCCTCCTTAAAACGGGTTTTGTTACTAAATCTATTAGTTCTGGATCAATATTATCTTTTTTGAAATAGGCAGAATTTAGCCCTAGCCTTATAACCCCTAATTTTGCAATTAAAAATAAAATAATCTCTAAAGGGAAAAATATAAAAAATATTGTTATGAATCTATCTTTAAATTTTTTTAAAAATGATTTCTTTTTTTCTTTCTTTACGTTTTTCTTAATTTGATCAGGTAGAGGAGATGCAATAACTGTTGCAATCTGGTCCTCTAATAAAACACCACATGTTAAAGCCACTAATGATCCAAGAGAATTACCAATGAGAATTACTTTCCCAGAATTCTTTGGTCTTATAACCTGTGTAATAAAGTCTTTCACTTGATTGCACCAAATCTCATTATTTAATCTCCCAATTTGTCTTATACCAGGTTGATCTGAATCTCCAAATCCTATTAAATCCAAAGAATAAGAGGCAAAATCCCTTTTTGCAAAATACTCTAAATTGTTTCTCCAATGTTTTCGACTAGCACCAAATCCATGTAGAAAGATAATTGGAATTTTATTTTGTTCTCCAGTAACACTCCAACAAATTTTAAAACCATTCCAATTCCAGTAATTAGGGTAGTTAATATTTTCTTCTTTAAAATTGGTGTTCATATAGGCAAAATTTTCAAGTTATTTGCATTATCTACTTTTTTAACAAATAAATGTATATTGAATGTAAATTATATTAATCATTAAATTTTACTATGGCTAAAGAAATTTTTAGTATTGCAGCAGTTTTTTGGATACTGATACCAATAGGATTGGTTGGTGGTGCATTACTATTAAAGTTTCAGGGAGATTGATTCTCACGAATACATAACAAATTGAGTTATGGTCTACAGGTTAAGTAAATCTTAAGTATGAAGATTCTTTTAGTAGGAGCAACAGGGACTCTTGGTAGGCAAATAGCAAAGCAAGCCATAGAAGAGGGACATGAAGTAAGATGCTTTGTCAGAAACCCAAGAAAAGCTTCTTTTCTACAAGAGTGGGGTTGTGAGCTTACAAAAGGTAATATATTAAATTCTTCAGATATTGAATATGCATTGCAAGATATTGAAGCAGTTATTGATGCGGCAACTAGTAGACCTGATGATCCAAAAAGTATTTATGAAATAGATTGGGATGGAAAACTTAATTTATTCAATGCTTGTGAATCCCTAAATGTAAAAAGGGTGATATTCCTTTCAATACTATTAACAGAAAAATTCAGGAACGTTCCATTAATGGACATTAAACACTGTACTGAAAAACTTCTTGAGAAATCTGATCTAGAATTTACAATCTTCAAATGTGCAGCATTCATGCAAGGAGTTATAGGTCAATTTGCAATCCCAATCTTGGATAGTCAAGCAGTATGGATGAGTGGGACCCCAACAAAAATTGCTTATATGAATACTCAAGATATGGCAAAAGTTATTGTCGCAGCAGTGAATAATCCAAAAACTCATAGAACTTCATTGCCATTGGTTGGCCCCAAAGCATGGGATTCAAACGAAGTCATATCCCTATGTGAGAAATTTAGCGAAAAAAAGGCAAAAATTTTTAGAGTTTCTCCTTTCCTGATTAATATTACTCAGAAAGTAGTTTCTTTTTTCCAGGATTCTTTAAATGTTGCCGAAAGATTGGCTTTCGCTGAAGTAACAAGTAGTGGAGAATCATTAGATGCTGACATGAGCAAAACTTACGAAATATTGGATCTAAAAAAAGAAGATATGACATCACTAGAGAGCTATATCAAGGAATACTATCAACAGATACTTAAGAGACTAAGGGAAATGGAAGCTGATCTAAATATTGAAGAAAAAAAGAGATTACCTTTTTAACATTGCAATTTTGGACTTATATAGTATATTTGTACTAAATATATTAGTACTCATGTCTGTTTCAAAATCTAAAAATCTTGAACGAAAGCTAGATAATTTTGCAAAAGAAGCAAAAAATGAATTGAATAATGTATGCGGTTCTTCATTATGGGAAAGCCTGGGATTTGTTTTTTTTGATCAATTAGAAGATTCTGAAAAAATTGCGAAAGCTAATTTTTACTATGGTCAACTTCAAATAATTAATGAAATTAAATTTTCAATTTGAAGTAAATTTAATTTTTTTAAGCATGTAATTTTTCTTAAATCAATTTTGGCCAATCTTTTTCTGATATTATTGATGTAGTAAAAGCTTAATTAATGATTGAAACTTCAGGTGTAATAGAAAAAGAGCAGGGAAATGGATTTTATTTGGTTACCTTAGAACAACCTGAAGGACATCAATGTTTATGTAGAGCTGCAGGTAAGTTAACTAAATTTAGAATTAAATTATTGGCCGGAGACAAAGTGTTAGTTGAGATAAGTCCTTATGATCTTTCTCGAGGGAGAATAACCTATCGAGAAAGAAATGCAGGCGGTGGTGCTAGACCTACTACCAATAAAAACAACCCTAAGAGGAATAATAAGTAAAAAGTTACTTTAAAGAATGTTTTTTATCGCTTCTTTAAACTCACTTCTTTGTTTAACACCCTGCCATTGTTTTTTTAATAATTTTTCTTTAAAAAGTTGAACTGTTGGTGTGCCATTGATACCAGCTTGTTTTGCAATATCTTGATCTTTATCAATATCTATTTCAACGCCTAGCACTGCACCATCAAGTTCTTTAATTACCCTTTTTAACTGTGGTTTCAAAACATGACATGGGCCGCAGCTTGGAGAACTAAAAATTACTAAGATAGGTTTTTTACTCTCGTGATAAAGTTTCCTTAATGCATAACTACCTTTTTGCCATTCAGAGTTTGAATCGAAGGTATCTTCATTAACTTCTTCTTCATTAAAATCTGATGAATTAAGTTTTTTTTCTGGTTCGGGTGTTTCTCTGACTATAGTTTTTGCTAAGTTTTTCTCGGCTAGCCACCTTTCGGTAGCTAATGCTGCCATGCATCCAGTTCCTGCAGCNGTAACTCCTTGTCTCCACTCAGAATCAACAACATCACCTGCTGCGAANATGCCTTCAATAGATGTTTCTGGTCTTCCTGATTTGCAAGCAATATATCCTTTATTATCTAAATCAATTTTGTTACCTAAGAACTTCGTATTTGGTGTGTGCCCTATCGCNTAAAAAAGACCNTTTATATTGATTTCNCCTTTACCTTCTTGAGAGTGAATAGTTTCTATTTTCTCAAGCCATTCAGAACCATCNGCTTTATCAACTTTTGTGTTCCAATGNATTTCTATCTTTGGATTAGCTTTTACTCTATCAACCATTGCTGCGCTAGCCCTTAATTTTTCTGATCTAACAATCAAATGCACTTTGCTNCCATACTTTGTGAGNTATGCNGCTTCTTCACATGCAGANTCNCCTCCTCCNATAACAGCTAATTCTTCATCTCTAAATTGTGGGGTAGCTCCATCACATATTGCACAAGCACTTATTCCTTTACTCCAGAATTTATCTTCATTTATCACGCCTAATCTATTTGCACTTGCTCCAGTTGCAATAATAATTGANTTAGATTTTATAGTTCCTTCTAAAGTTTTTAATTCAAAGGGATGTGAATCGGTATTTATTGAGACTACATCACTTTCGTATAAATTAGTGCCCCATCTTTCTGCTTGAGCCTTCATTAGATCCATCAATTCAGGACCNAGTACTCCATCTGGGAAACCTGGATAATTTTCAACAAATGTTGTGGTCATTAATTGCCCACCAGGAATNCCACCAGAATTAAATCCTGTTACAAGTAATGGTTGAAGATTTGCTCGTGCTGCATATATTGCAGCAGTGTAACCTGCAGGTCCCGAACCTATAATTACAACATTTTCTACGTTTGAAATCTTCTCTTTATTTTCCATTTATTTTCTAATTTCACTANTAATAATAATNAACAAACCCAAATAATGTAGGGCGGATTTCACTCGATAGATTTATTANTTAATCGTTGACTTTTTGGTCTAATAACTTTTTTAATTCCTTTGGGAAGTTTAAAACAGAATCTTTTAAATTTTCGTTCTTTTCTCCNATNTGTAATATCCACTCTCTAAATTCTTCTGCGATTGCGTAACTGTCTTCATATCTTTCTAGAGTATCCATTGCAGAAATTCTATTGGTAGCCCAACAGGTCGCAATGTCGATTCTTTTTCTAATGAAATTGTCCATTTAAACTAACAAGTTTCATATACATAAACACATCAAAAGGTATAAGTATTGTCTAATAAGTTACAACTTTGTACTTCCAAACAATAATTTAACTTTTAATTTATATTTGAGCTAATTTTTGGACGAATTATAAAGAGAATATAAAGAAATCGTGTTAAACTGCCTCGCTATGATTAGCAAGCAGCCTTTCAACTTCGTCAAAACCCTCTTTAGCTGAATTTATTGCAAGTTCCTCGCTAACTTTTTCTTCTAATACTAATTTTGCGGATATTTTTCTCAAAAGAGTTTCTTTTTTTTCTCTTAATGAGCTAACAATTTCCTCTTCTATAATAGATTTTATCGCTTTAGAAATTATCTTTTTGTCATTTGCTTCTTCAAATGTACCTTGCACTAATTCCTGAATAAATAATCGATGTACNTCACTACTCCTTAAAAAGCTTTCTGTGGCATTNATAATNCCTTCAACTANAGCTTCATCAGGTTCNGAATCATTTTCTGCCAGNTTGAATTCCCAATCTAAATGTCTTCTTTGCCAACCNGCNGAGTGGAGACTGGGCATNACTGTTTGTGANNAAGTATCNACTGACATTTCATAAATTCTCTCTGCTAATTTCTCGCACCAGTCTTTACCATGCTTTTCTAGATTTTTNTGCATAGCTTGNCTNGGNACAGCATGACCACCATGATGNCTGTGACATACTCCATCNGGACATTCGATTGCTTTTATACTCATTGGATTATTTAGTNCTTATATATTCTAGATAGCTATTTTTTNNANAAAAGAAAATATATTTTTAACAAAAATCCAAGACTTTTGACTATCTTCAATTTATATTTAGTATGTCTAAAAAAATAAATAAATTGACAAAGATACTTATTCCTTCCGAAACAAGCCCTGGAGAAAGGAGAGTTTCAGCTTCTCCAGAGGTGGTAAAGAAATTAAAAAGCCTTGGTTGTGATATTTATATTGAAAGTGCCGCAGGAAAATTATCAGGGTTTAGTGACGTATCTTATAAAGAGTCAGGGGGAACAATAATTAGTGATTTAGATCAGAACATTTGGAGTGAAGCGGACATAATATTTTGTGTTCAAACCCCTTCTGAGGATAATTTAATTAAATTAAAAAAAGGCGCTATTCTAATTGGTCTTCTTAATCCATATGGTAACAAGGATCTTCTTAAGATTATAAATAGTAATAAGATTTCAGCTTTATCACTAGAGTTGCTTCCTAGAATTAGTAGGGCTCAATCTTCTGATGTTCTTTCTTCACAAGCCAATATCGCTGGTTACAAAGCCGTTCTTTTAGCTGCAAGTGAATTAGATAGATATTTCCCTATGCTTATGACTGCAGCAGGTACGGTTCAACCGGCTAAAGTTGTTGTTCTTGGAGGAGGGGTAGCAGGGTTACAGGCAGTTGCTACAGCAAAAAGGCTCGGTGCAATAGTTTTTGTATCCGATATAAGACCTGCTGTTAAAGAACAAGTAGAGTCACTTGGAGCAAGATTTATAGAGCTTCCTGAAGTTGACGAAAAACCTGGAGAGGCTGGAGGTTATGCAAAAGCTGTAACTCCTGAATTCCTTTCAAAGCAGAAGGCTACTTTAACTAAATATTTATCTGAAGCTGATGTTGCTATTTGTACCGCTCAAGTTTTGGGTAAAAAGGCACCAGTTTTAATAGATACTCCAATGCTTGAAAAAATGAGATCTGGTTCGGTAGTGATTGATTTGGCAGTTTTGCAAGGAGGTAATTGTGAAGGAACAAAATCAAATGAAACTATTATCAAAGATGGCGTAAAACTTATAGGGGCTGGTGAATTACCTTCATCAGTTCCTTATGATGCTAGTTCACTTTATGCTAAGAACTTAACATCTTTGATTACACCCTTTATAAAAGATGGTGTAATTAAATTAGATAAAGAGGATGAACTCATTTCTGGATGTTTATTAAGCGATGAAGGAGTTATTCTTCAAAATAAAGTTTTTGAAAATTGAGGTTTTAAAATTATGTCTTTTATAAGTCTTCTGTGGGTCCTATTACTAGGTAGTTTATTAGGCCTTGAGTTAATTGGAAAAGTTCCTCCAACTCTTCATACGCCTCTAATGAGTGGAGCTAATGCAATTTCAGGAATAACAATGTTAGCAGCATTGACTCTAATTGTTAAAGCTGAGGGTAACTTACCACTTTTAATTATTGGTTCTGTTTCTCTCGGATTTGCTCTTTTCAACGTTGTGGGAGGGTTCTTTGTAACTGATCGAATGCTCGCAATGTTTAGCCGTAAACCATCAAATAAGAAGTAATTTTTAGCATGAATCTACCCGTAATCATTAAATTCATTATTGACCTTCTCGCTGTACTTTTACTGGCTTTAGGAATAAAAGGGTTATCAAAAGTAAAATCAGCAAGAGATGCCAATCGATTAGCTGCGTTTGCAATGTCGCTATCAGTAATTGGATTACTATCCTATTATTTGGGGACTTCTGGAGTTACTATTCAATCTTGGATTTGGATAATAATTGGATCAATAATAGGTAGTTTGCTTGGAGCAATCCTTGCAAAGAAAGTACCAATGACTTCTATGCCTGAAACAGTTGCATTGTTTAATGGTTGCGGAGGAATGTCATCACTTTTAGTGGCTCTAGGAGTAGCTATTTTCCCAATATCAAATAGTTTAGAAAATGTTGATTTCTTCAAGTCACTTATTAACGAAGTTTCTATATCTGTTTCTATATTTGTAGGTGCCATTACTTTCACTGGTTCAATTGTGGCTATGGCAAAGTTACAGGGTTGGTTGTCAACTCCAGGATGGACTCAGAGTAAAGGTAGACATTTTGTAAATATTGTTTTTGCTGTTGCTTCCTTGATAGCTTTTTTCGATCTAATAAACGGTAATACAAGTTCTATTTGGCTTTTAGTTGTAGTTTCTTCTCTTTTAGGAATAGGAGTTACTTTGCCAATTGGAGGAGCCGATATGCCAGTTGTTATATCTTTATTAAATAGCTACTCAGGAATTGCAGCAGCAGCAGCAGGTTTTGTTGTTGATAGTCAGCTTTTGATAGTTGCAGGTGCAATGGTTGGAGCAGCAGGTCTAATTCTTACTCAAGTAATGTGCAAGGGTATGAATAGATCATTGGTCTCAGTCCTTTTTGGAGGATCTTTATCTGCGCAAAGCACGACCTCTTCTGGATCAGGAGAATATACCAATATAACTTCTTGTAGTGTTGAAGAATGTGCGTTGACTTTAGAGGCTGCCAACAAGGTAATAATTGTTCCTGGCTATGGACTTGCAGTGGCTCAGGCCCAACATACATTAAGGGAAGTGACAAAAAAACTAGAGCAAAATGGAATTGAAGTTGTTTATGCGATACATCCTGTCGCGGGGAGGATGCCTGGACATATGAATGTACTTTTAGCAGAAGCAGACGTTCCTTACGAGCAACTTAAAGAAATGGATGTTGTAAATCCTGATTTTCCAGCTACGGATGTTGTTTTGGTTTTAGGTGCAAATGATGTAGTGAATCCTCAGGCAAAAAATGATAGTTCTTCACCTTTATATGGCATGCCAGTCCTTGATGTTCAAGAAGCAAGAACTGTATTTGTAATTAAACGAGGTATGAGTGCAGGTTACTCAGGAATTAAAAATGATTTGTTTGATCTTCCCAATACCTCGATGGTATTTGGAGATGCTAAAAAGGTCTTGAATGATCTTATAGGAGAATTAAAGGATCTTGGAGTTGGAGAAAAATAATACTAGATCCTCTCTTTTTTCAGATTTCTTAAAAAATAAGCCATTTCTGGAGGTCTTACCTTGGATAGGTGGTGATTTACAAACTTTGAGAGATACCTTTGTTATTGATTTTGATAAATCAAAAAAAAATGAAAAAATATTATTTCCAATTAATAAAATTCTGTCAGAATATTTTGAATGCGATTATCTTCTAGGATTTTTAGAATTACCAGATAAATTAAATACTCTTAAGGGTTTTGTTATCGTTACGCATGGGTTAGGGGGCTCAACTATGCGTTTTGGTTTAAGAAGAATTTCTAGAAAATTAGCAAAAAATGGTTTTGGAGTTCTTAAATTAAATCTAAGAGGTGCTGGTCCTGCAAGATATTTAGCAAAAGGGAATTATTGCGCAAGATGCTCTAGTGATGTTATTTCAGCAATTAAATATTTTAAAAAATTAATAAATTTCGAGTTTAAAGATCTTATTAAAGAAAAAAATAATCTTCCAATATACGGGGTTGGATTATCTTTAGGTGGAACAATTCTTTTAAATGCCTGCTTAGATTACGAAGAAAACAATGGAGAAATACTTTTAGATGGCTTGGCATGTGTAAGTAGTCCTTTAGATTTGTCATCATGTAGTCTCTGTATTGAAAAACCTAGAAATTCTTTCTATCAAAAATGGCTACTTCACCGATTAAAAAATCAGTTATGGAATGGATTTAATGATGAAGGCAAAATTCTTAATAACAAGAAATTAAGAAAAAAAATTATAGGATTAAAAACTATAAGAGAATTTGATGAAAAGTTTACAGCTCCTAGTTGGGGATTTAATTCTTTAGAAGATTACTATATTAAATCTTCTCCAATATTTAGAATCCATAAATCAATAAAAAAGCTACCTTCAACATTGTTTATTCATGCAAAGGATGATCCTTGGGTTCCACATGGCCCAACTTTGGCTTTAAGTAAAGAATTTATAGATAAATTTACTATTTTAATAACTAAAAAAGGAGGACATAATGGTTTCCACTCTATTTATGGCTGCTGGTCAGACGAAGCCGTAAAGAATTGGTTTATGAGTATCTAGGACTATCTGAAAATGGTGTTATTTTAAAAATCCACCTTTCTATTGGTTTACCGTTAATGATATGTGAGTAGAAAATTTCTGAAATTCGTTCAGGAGAAACTTTCTCGTACCAAATACCATCAGGCCAAACAAGTAGAATTGGACCGTTTTTACATATTCTCAAACAGTCAGCTTTTGATCTAAGTATATGAATATTTTTTGAAGCAGGATAATTCTCAAATTTTTTTATAGTTTTTTTCAAGCATTGCCATGACTTTTCACCTTCATTACCTTTAAAACATTTCTGTTTAGTGGGTGTAGCACATAGTAAAAGGTGTTTTTGAATACTGTCTGCCATATTTAAAATCCTTTACCATTTTAGAATTAGTGAATATTAAACATTGTACAAAAATAAAGCTATTACTTCTATGACAAATAGTAAATAGACCTCTTTGCTTTTCATTAATTAACTGTTTTTCTACAATAAGAACGTGAGTAATTTAACAATTTTATTTTGGAATTTAGAGTTATCGGGTTAAATATAAACTCTACCCCTCCACCTAAAGTTAATGAATCTAATGCGCGAGCATTAGGAGTAAGTAAAGAATTTTTAGAAAATGAGTTTAAAGATTCAATTAAAAAAATTAATAGAAATTTATCTTTGCAAATTCAGGACCTATTAAATATTTATGGCCGATATGGATGGGAACATTATTATCAAGGACAAATTGGTAACCTTATAACTCTTTATTTCAGAAGGGATAAAAATTTAAATCAATCAGAAGTTGATATTAAATTATCCCCGGAAGAGAATGCTATTTTACAATCTCTTGATAGGGATCAAATGCCATAATGTTTAAGTTTTAAAAAAGAAATTAAAATTTACAGCAAAAAAATCTTAGTTTGTAAAAAGTTTGATTAGTAGTTCTTCTAAGTTTTTAGATTTCTATTGAAAATATATTTCATAATTAATTGAATCTTTTAAATATTCGCTTTTACCCAATACTTACATATTTTTTCCCTTTTTTGATTTCTTGTTTGACAAAAAGTCTGGCCCAATTATCCACTTCAAGAATATCCTCCAATTCGGGACTCAAATTTAAATTCTCCATATGTGATTCACAAGCTTTACTTATAAATGTTGGAATTTCTTGAAAAGAAATTTTTTCTTTAAGGAATTGTTCAACAGCCATTTCATTTGCAGCATTTAGGACTGCAGGCATAGTACCAGAAGATTTTCCTGCGGCATAGGCAAGTCCCATGCATGGATATTTAAACTCGTCTGGCTCTTCAAAAGTTAATTTCCCAATTTCACTTAGGTTTAATCTTTTCCAATTTGTTTTAAATCTTTCAGGCCAACTCATCGCATATAAAATAGGTAGTTTCATATCTGGCCAACCTAATTGAGCTAATACTGAAGAATCTTCCATCTCAATCATTGAATGAATAATACTTTGAGGGTGGATAACTATTTCGATATTTTCGTAAGAGGTCCCAAATAAATAATGAGCTTCTATAACTTCTAATCCTTTATTCATAAGAGTTGCAGAATCTACAGTTATTTTTTTCCCCATATCCCAATTAGGATGTGAAGTTGCATCTTCCACTGTGACATGCTTTAAATCCTCAACTGCCCAATCTCTGAAAGCACCTCCAGAAGCTGTTAAATGTATGGCTTTTAAACCTTTAGGTATCTCTCCTGTTGAAAAGTCTGCATTTTCATAATTGGGTAATCCTTGTAAACATTGAAAGATAGCAGAGTGTTCTGAATCAGCAGGTAAAAGCCTACTATTATTTTTCTTTAATGCAGGAATAACAATTGGCCCTGCCGCTATTAAAGTTTCTTTGTTAGCAAGTGCAATATTTTTCCCCGCATTAATTGCTGACATTGTTGGAATTAAGCCAGCACATCCTACTATCCCTGTAACCACAGTGTCTGCCTTATCCCATGCTGCAACAGCATTAATACCCTCCTTTCCACTCAAAACCAAGGGAGCACTATCCAAATCTAAGTTTTTAATATTATCTTTTAAATCTTCTATAAGATTTTCATCCTCAATTGCAACTACNTCNGGTTTATGTNTTTTAACTTGTTCNGTTAATAAATTAATATTTCTTCCTGCNGAAAGAGCTACGGCTTTAAACTTNTCAGGCTGNTCACTAGCTATTTCGAGAGTTTGAGTCCCNATTGAACCAGTAGAACCNAGCACAGTAATGTATTTCAATTTTCTCTGATATTTCTAATATCTTCCCATTTAAAGGTGTATTTAAAAAACAAAAATTTCAAATTGGTTTTTTTCTTAAAATTTAGANCCTTATCCATGTTGTTATTTCNTTTGATTGATCAATAAGTTCAATACCTTTTTCTTTTAANAAATTCCTAATTTCATCGGCCTTCGTATAATCCTTTTCCTTTTTTGCTTTCAATCTTTCATTAATTAGCGTAGATATTTCTTCTTCTGTTATTTTACTTTCTTTTACTAAAACCTCTTTTTTAAGACCAAGTACCTCAGTCAACTTTTCAAGAGTTTTAAAATTCTCAAGTAGAAAGAATTTTTCATTTAGGTCTATTTTAAAACCTTCNACCCTTTGAAATTGGTTTAAAAAGTTTTTTAATGGTTTTGCTAAATCGTAAATAATTGCAATAGCACCTGCTGTATTAAGGTCATTTCCNAGAGCCTCAGAAAATTTAAGCTTTTTTTGAGATAATTCAAANCTTATTTTCTCTTTATATNCNTCTTCGATAGATTCATNNTTATCAATAGATNTAAAANCANCTTTTGTAAGNTCCANAAAAGAAAGGGCTACATTAATATTTTTCCAAGCTTCTGAAGCACTCCTTAAAGCNTCTTCAGTAAAATCAAGTGGTTTTCTATAATTCACAGTCATAACAAAATATCGCAAAGTCATAGGGCTTATACCTGACTTAATTAGCTCTCTGATAGTTTTAAAATTTTTAAGGGATTTACTCATCTTTTGTCCATTTACATTGACCATCCCATTGTGTAACCAATAGTTCGCTAGCTTTTTGCCATTGGCTGCTTCTGATTGGGCGATTTCATTCTCATGATGTGGAAAAATCAAATCAGAACCACCTAAATGGATATCAATAGTATCTCCTAATTCATCTTTAACCATCGCCGAACATTCAATATGCCATCCTGGCCTACCTTTACCCCATGGCGAATCAAAAAATGGTTCATCATCTTTGGCTTTTTTCCATAGTGCAAAATCTTGCGGATTAAGTTTTTTACTATTTTCATCATTAGCCATTCTTCCTTGCTGATTGATATTTTGTTCTTGTATATTTTGATTACTTAGCTTTCCATAATTTTTATTTTTAAAAACAGAATAATAAACATCTCCATCCCTAGAGTATGCATAACCTTTGTCCTCAAGGATTGTTATGAAGGAGCAGATATTGCATATATGATTCGTTGCTCTTGGCATGCTATCCGGACGCATTATCCCTAAAGAATCCATATCTTTATGAAATTCAATGATATTCTTTTCAGATACTTCCTTCATTGAACTGCTTTCTTCTTTCGCTCTTTTTAAGATCTTGTCATCAATATCTGTAAAATTTTGAACATACTTNACTTTGAAATCACTGTAAATTAAAAATCTTCTCAATACATCCCAAGCTATATAACTTCTGGCATGACCAAGATGACATAAATCATAAACAGTTACCCCACAACAATAAATTTTTACTACATCATCAATAGGCTTAAAAACCTCAACTTTTTTGCTTAAAGTATTAAAAAGTTTGATCATCTTAAAATAAGTATTTCATAAGGTTTATTTTGTCTCCATCCAATTGTCTCCAATTCCAATATCAACTAAAAGAGGCACATTTAATTTTACACAATCTTCCATAGTCTTCTTTACTAATTTCGTCGTAAATTCCAAAGAATCCGGTTCAACTTCAAACAATAATTCATCATGTACTTGTAAAAGCATTTTTGCTGGAACATTCATTTCTATGAATTTTTTATTTAGTTGAACCATTGCAATTTTAATAATNTCTGCACTTGAACCCTGAATTGGNGCATTNGCTGCGGCTCTTANTGACTGTGCTTCCATGCCNGCNCTTCTTGCNGATTGCAGGTCAATTTCATAAGGATCTTTCCCTATTAATCTTCCAAGTCCATTTTTATCAAACTTAAATTCTCTTTTTCGACCAAAAATTGTTTTTACATAACCTTTTGATAAGGCAAGCCTTTCTTGAAGTTCAAGAAATTTGAAAATTTTTGAATATCTTTCTTTGTATTTTATTAGGAATTCTTTTGCCTCTGGAGTACTTACTCCTGTTGAACGGGCAAACTTTTTTATCCCCATACCATAGATAACTCCAAAATTTATTGTTTTACCAACTCTCCTTTCGTCGGATGA
>FUFK010060072.1_pt1 | contig 14201 bp, 12 predicted proteins | sample 1021851 | NCBI WGS metagenome assembly FUFK01 (sample SAMEA51879418, study PRJEB19060) | metagenome | reverse complement strand
ATTTACTGAGTTGAATGCACCTAAGGATTCTGATTTCGTTGAATATCCACCAGTAGCAAGTGTAGTCATTGCGTGTGTTATNGAGTCAAATATTGGCATTCCNGCAAGCCATANCATNAAAGCCCATNTNGATGTTAANACGATATAAACAATACTTATNCCACTAGCAAAAATAGCAGCTCTAGGAATAATTTTATCTGGNGTTTCGTAAGATTCAGTTTTAAANAGTTGCATNCCTCCGATCGATAACATTGGTAANATTGCAACAGCCATTACAATTATGCCAATTCCGCCTANCCATTGAAGAAGAGCTCTCCATAGAAGTATCCCATAAGAAACTTGTTCAAGATTTGGTATTATAGTTGATCCTGTTGTAGTTATGCCGGATGTTGATTCAAAAAATGCGTCAATAAAATTTAAATTTAGATTTGAAAATAAAAANGGTAATGATCCAAAAAGTGAAATAGAAATCCAAGCACTATTAGTTAGTAGAAAAGCTTGTCTAAGTTCAAGGTGTTCAGGATTGCTNTCTCGTGAAGATAGATACAGCCCTGCTCCAACAAATAAAGTTATGAATGATGATACTAAAAANGCTGCCCANTCTTCNTCNCCAAGAATATAATCAACAAATCCAGGTATTAGCATAAATGCTGATAAAGTNCAAAGTAACAAGCCTATTAAATTAATGACAGGTTGAAATTTCATAATTAATTATAGGTTTAATCTTTTATAAAGTCCAAAAATCTGTTTCTTAACTTTTCATCAGTTAAAAAAGATCCCTTGAACTGTGAAGTNAGCATCAAAGAATTTTTTTTATGAACACCTCTTGTTTTCATACAATGGTGGTCGGCTTCTATTACTACTCCAACTCCAATTGGATTTAGATTATCATGTATTGCATTGATAATTTGAGATGTCATTATTTCTTGTGTTTGAAGACGTTTTGCAAATGTATTAACTATTCTTGCTAATTTTGATATTCCTACAATACTTTTATTAGGTAAGTACCCGATACTTGCGTTGCCAATAATTGGTAGCATATGATGTTCACAATGACTCTCAAAATCTATTTTTTTTAAAACAACAATATCGTCATAACCCTGAATTTCTTTAAAAGTCTTAGATAGAATTTCTGATGGATTTTCTTTATAACCTGCGAAATGCTCATTGAATGATTTAATAACTCTTTTAGGTGTTTCTAAAAGACCTTCTCTTTTAGGATCATCTCCGATCCATGTTATAAGTGTTTCAACTGCTTTTTCAGCTTCCTCAACTGTCACTTTTTTTTTTACATCATCACTTTTAAAAGCTTTAGTAATTGATGAATATGAAGACATAACTTTTAATCCTTTTGGTATACTTTATTAGAAACGTAACATACTTACATTCCAAAACAACTGATTTATTAGAAATTTAATTTTATGCGAATTTTGTAATATTAAGTTCCAAGGAATTATTTAAATTTTTAACTAGCCTATGTGATACAATTATACAAGGAATGTTGAGTTTTTTAACAAAATCAAATAAAAATTTCTGAAATGACTTCATGGTTTTTTTATCTAATGATGAAAAAGGTTCGTCTAATAACAAAGCATNAGGATTTGAAANNATAGCTCTTANACAAGCTATTCTTGCTTTTTGACCTCCNGAAAGCTCAGATGGNTAATGATNTGAAAATTCAACCATATTAATTTGTTCTAAATAATTCATTACTTGCTCTTTTTTGTTTTTAGTTTGTTTTGGTAAAGAAAAAATTAAATTATTTTTAACATTAAAATGAGGAAACAAAAAATAATCTTGTAGCATATATCCAATTCTTTTATTTTGAATTGAAATATTTGTTATATCAATTTTATTAAGGTATATTTTACCTGTCCAAATTAAATTATTATCATGAAATCCTGAAATTAAATCTAGCAATGTAGATTTGCCAAGNCCGCTTTTACCNGAAATAAAAAGTATTTCCCCTTTTTTAACTTTAAAGCTTAGGTTTTTAATGAGAGGTTTTTTTTCTTTTTTATCAAAACTAAATGTAATATCTTTTACTTCTAACATTTTAGATCAAAAAGCTTTTAACATGATTTTTAACATAATTAAAAATAGTAGATTTAAATTAATAAAAAATAAAAAAAAAAATATTTCAAAGAATAAATTTGAAGAATATAAATCTGAGTTTAAAAATTTTTATGATGAGGCAAATTNAAAACTTCAACAATTTAATTTAAATGATTGGAAAGTAACTTTTGATTACGCAAAAAGAAGAGCTGGTGCGTGTATTTATTCCAAAAAGGAACTTTCTTTTTCAATATATTTTTTAAGAAATTCGTCTTCTTTTGACTTGAATGATACGTTATTACATGAAATATCGCATGCTCTTGTTGGGCCTAATCAGGGTCATAATAATATCTGGAAGAAAAAAGCTCTATCAATAGGATGTACTGGTAAAGTTTACCATTCATTAAATTTTTCAAATCCAGGGTGGATAAAATATTGTTCAAATTTTTGTTGGGAACAAAAATGTTATAGAAGAAAACAGAACCTTATTTGTAAAATTTGTAGGTCTGAAGTTTTATACAAAAAGAATTACGTCTCTTCTAATTCAACTAATGTTCCAGATAAATCATTAGGATGAAGAAAAACAACGGGTTTGTCATGAGCTCCAATTTTAGGATTTCCNTCACCTAAAATATTTATATTCTTTTTTTTTAATGAATTTATAGTTTCTGTAATCTTTTCTACTTCGAAACAAATATGATGCATNCCGCCTTTAGGATTTTTTTCTAAAAACTTTGAAATTGGGCTCTCATTATCAAGAGGTTCTAGCAATTCTATTTTTAAATTAGAAAACTCTAAAAAAACTACTTTTACACCGTGTTCTTCTAAAATTATTATCTCGCTCTTTTTCATATTTAATGCTTGTTGCCATTTTAATGCGGCCTCTTTTATATCAGGGACTGCAATTGCAATGTGGTTAATTTTTTTATTTTCGTTTNCCATTTAATTCTTCCATTACTAATTGTAATACTTTATTTTTAATATATTTTTATANTTATCATAANTTTNNTTTATTAAAGGAAAAAAAAATTAGAAAAACAAGCAAACAAATTATTGAAGAATTACAAAATAGAAGAATTGAGGCTAGAGCTGGTGGTGGTGTTGATCGAGTAAATAAACAACATGACACTGGAAAACTAACAGCACGAGAACGAATTGAAATTTTCTTAGATAAAGATACTTTTGAAGAAACGGATATGTTTGTTGTTCATACGATAAAAGACTTTGGTATGGAAAATAATACTTATTCAGGTGATGGTGTAATAACAGGATCTGGAAAAGTTAATAATAGGTTAGTTTATATTTATGCTCAAGACTTTACNGTATTTGGTGGGTCGTTATCATCAGCNCATGCTTCTAAAATTGTAAAAGTTATGAANNTAGCNATNCAAAATNGNGCACCTTTGATTGGTTTGAATGATAGTGGTGGAGCAAGAATTCAAGAAGGTGTAGAATCACTTGGTGGATATGCAGATGTTTTTTTACAAAATGCATTAGCATCAGGAGTTGTACCACAGATTTCACTAATTATGGGACCTTGCGCTGGTGGAGCAGTCTATTCTCCAGCAATGACAGATTTTATTTTCATGGTCAAAAATACAAGTTATATGTTTGTGACTGGGCCAGATGTAGTCAAAACTGTTACCTCTGAAGAAGTAACAGCTGAAGAATTAGGTGGAGCGTTAACACATACAACAAAATCNTCNGTTGCAGATGGTTGTTTTGAAAACGATATTGATGCACTTTTNGAAATGAGAAGATTTTTGTCCTACTTACCTTCTTCAAATATTTCNAAAGCATCTACTAGGTATACAACAGATANCATTAGAAGACAGACAGCTTCGTTAGACACTCTTATTCCAGATAATCCAAATCTTCCTTATGATATGAAAGAATTAATAATCAGCATCGCTGACGAAGGTATATATTTTGANTTNCAAAAAGATTATGCAAAAAATATTTTAATTGGATTTATCAGATTGAATGGTGAGACTATAGGTGTTGTGGCTAACCAACCACTTGTCTTAGCTGGTTGTTTAGATATTGATTCTAGTAGGAAGGCAGCAAGGTTTGTTAGATTTTGTGATGCATTTAATATTCCTATACTCACTCTAGTAGATGTTCCTGGTTTTATGCCAGGTACAGCACAAGAATATGGTGGAATTATTAAAAATGGAGCAAAATTATTATTTTCTTATGCNGAAGCAACTACTCCAAAAGTAACCTTAATNACCAGAAAAGCTTATGGTGGAGCTTATGATGTCATGAGTTCAAAACATTTAAGAGGTGATGCAAATTATGCTTGGCCTACTGCAGAAATTGCAGTCATGGGCGCAAAAGGTGCGGTTGAAATCTTGCATAGAAAAAAAATTGATGACAAGAAGTTTATTGATGAAAAAACACAAGAATATGAAGATAAGTTTGCAAATCCTTTTATAGCAGCTGAAAGAGGGTTTCTTGATGACATAATAATACCTAAAAATACTAGGTATAGAATTATTCAAGCTTTTTCAAAATTAAAAGANAAAAAATTAAANAATCCAAATAAGAAATTTGGAAATATACCTTTATAAGGACATAAATGATAAAAAAAATTTTAATTGCTAATAGNGGTGAAATAGCTTGTAGAATAATAAAAACGGCAAAGAAACTTAAAATTAAAACTGTTTCAATTTATTCAGATTCGGACATTAATGCGGAACATGTACTTATGTCAGATGAGAGTTATTATTTAGGTCCATCAGAGGCTTCAAAGAGTTATTTAAATATATCAAAGATAATTGAAATTTGTAAAAAGGCTGAAGTTGATGCCGTTCATCCAGGGTATGGTTTTTTGTCTGAAAACCCTAATTTTGTAAGAGAGCTAACTAAGAATAAAATTATATTTATTGGCCCATCTGAAAACGCAATAATTTCAATGGGTGACAAAATCAANTCAAAAATGATTGCTGAAAAAGCAAGTGTAAATGTTGTNCCAGGATTTATTGGTGAGATAAATAACGTAAATCATGCTAAAGAAATTTCTAAAAAAATTGGCTTTCCAGTGATTGTAAAAGCTAGTGCTGGTGGCGGTGGAAAAGGAATGAGAATTGTTAATAGTGAGGAAGATGTTGAGGAAGCTTTTTTGAGAGCTTCAAGTGAAGCTAAAAATAGTTTTGGAGATGAAAGGTTATTTGTAGAAAAATATTTGGTCGAGCCCAGGCATATAGAAATACAGATAATTGCAGATAATTATGGAAATGTCGTTTCACTTGGAGAGAGAGAATGCTCAATTCAAAGAAGAAATCAAAAAGTGATTGAGGAGGCTCCATCTTCTTTTTTAGATGAAACGCTGAGAAGAGATATGTCAACGCAAGCCATTATGCTTGCTAAAGAAGTAGAATATTCAAGTGCGGGGACAGTTGAATTTATAGTTGATAAAGATAAAAATTTTTATTTTTTAGAAATGAATACAAGACTTCAAGTTGAACACCCTGTCACAGAAATGATAACGGGACTTGATTTAGTAAATGAAATGATCAACGTAGCAAATAATAAAAAATTATCATTCTCTCAAAAAGACATAAAGTTGAATGGTTGGGCTTTTGAAAGTCGTATATATGCAGAAGATCCTTATAAAGGTTTTCTACCTTCAATAGGTAGGTTGACAAAGTATAGTCCTCCATCTGAGGACAAGTCTATGGACTATGAAATAAGAAATGATACTGGCGTTAAAGAAGGTGATGAAATATCTATTTTCTATGATCCTATGATTGCAAAATTATCAACTTGGGGAAAAGACAGAAAAAGTGCAATTAAATGTATGGAAAAAGCACTTGATGAATTTTGTATTAGTGGATTGAAAAATAATTTATCTTTTCTATCATCAATTTATTTAAATCCTAAATTTGTCGATGGCGAAATATCAACTGCTTTTATTGAAAAAGAATTTAAAAATGGATTTAAAGGTCTTCCAATAAAGCAATATAAAAGTTTATTTGAAATAATTATTCTCACTTTAAGCGCAGAAAGTGATATCAGAGATCTAAATCTTAAAAAATTTGATAAAAGAACATCTGTGGAGTTGTTTGATTTTTTTGATAACAAAAAATATATATCTGATGAATACATTGTTAAATTAGATAACAAAATGTTTGAAATAAGCAAATTTGACGGAAATTTATACTTACTTGATAAAATGTATAATAAATTAAGAGTACATCATCAGATAGATTTTCAGACAAATTTAATAAACATTAAAATTTATGAAGATGATCAAATATTATTAAGTACTTTTTTAAAATTGAATTATTGCTTTCCTTATTATCAGATTGATTTTAGAGGATCATCAGCAAAAGGTATCACGAGAGATTCAGTTAATTTAGAATTATCTAAATTTATGAGAAAAGTTGATGATGAAGAAAATAAAAATAGTTTAATATGCCCAATGCCTGGAAAGCTTATTGAATTATTTGTAAAAGTAGGAGATCAAGTTGAGGTCGGACAAAACTTGTGCATAGTTGAAGCTATGAAAATGGAAAATACACTTCAGTCTTCTTTGAAAGGACAGGTAAAGAAAATAAATTTTAAAGTCAACGATCTTTTAAAAGTTGATGACATAATTATCGAGTTTTAGGTATTATCATTAAGTTATGAGTAAAAAATCTAATATTAATGACTGGGAAAAAATTGCTTTTGAGGAACTAAAGGGGATTAAAACAGATCGATTAATTAAGGAAACCCCAGAGGGTATTAAAGTTAAACCATTGTACACTAAAGATGATTTAGAAAACTTAAACCATATAAATTCTCTACCAGGTATGGAGCCATTTGTTAGAGGTCCCAAGGCAACTATGTATACATCAAGACCGTGGACTGTAAGACAATATTCAGGTTTCTCTACGGCAAAAGAATCAAATGAATTTTATAAAAAAAATATTGCAGCTGGACAAAAGGGATTATCTATTGCTTTTGATTTAGCAACCCATAGAGGCTACGATTCAGATAATGAGAGAGTTAGTGCTGATGTTGGCAAGGCTGGTGTGGCTATTGATACTGTAGAGGATATGAAAATTCTTTTTGATGGAATAGCTCTTGATAAAATGTCTGTGTCAATGACTATGAATGGAGCAGTTTTGCCTGTACTTGCTAGTTTTATAGTTGCTGGTGAAGAACAAGGAGTTCCTGTTGAACAATTAAGTGGAACGATTCAAAATGACATTTTAAAAGAATTCATGGTTAGGAATACTTATATCTATCCTCCTGAACCTTCAATGAGAATAGTATCAGATATTATTTCTTACACATCTGAAAAAATGCCAAAATTTAATTCAATTTCTATCTCTGGTTATCACATGCAAGAGGCTGGAGCTAATTTAGTACAAGAATTGGCTTTTACAATATCTGATGGTTTGGAATATATCAGAGCTGCAGTGGATAGAGGTTTGAATGTAGATAAATTTGCTCCTAGGTTATCTTTCTTTTTTGCTATTGGTATGAATTTTTTTATGGAAGCTTCAAAATTAAGAGCTGCTAGATATTTATGGTCTTATTGGGTAAAAAAATTATTTAATAATCAAAACCCTAAATCACAAATTTTAAGAACGCACTGTCAAACATCCGGAGCAAGCCTTCAAGAACAAGATCCCTATAATAATATTGTCAGAACTACAATCGAAGCTTTAGCAGGTGTTCTAGGAGGAACCCAATCTTTGCATACAAACTCATTTGATGAGGCGATAGCATTACCTACTGAATTTTCAGCTAAAATCGCTCGAAATACACAGTTAATTCTTCAAAATGAAACAGGGGTAACTGATGTAGTAGATCCTTTGGCAGGAAGTTATTATGTTGAGAATTTAACAAATGAGTTAATTCAAAATGCAAATAAAATTATTGAGAAAATTAATGATATGGGTGGAATGACAAAAGCCATTGAAAGTGGTTATCCAAAATCAGAAATAGAAAAATCAGCAACTGAGAAACAGGCAAGAATAGATTCTAAAAAAGAAATTATTGTTGGTGTAAATGAATTCAAATCAGATCATTTAGATGACGTTAATATTTTAGATATTGACAACATTCAGGTTAGAAAAGAACAGATTGAAAAATTAGATAAAATCAAATCTGAAAGAGATAATAACCTTGTAAATCAGTCTTTAGAAAAAATTACTAATGCAGCTAAAAATAAAAATGAAAATTTGCTTTCATTATTTGTTGAAGCTATGAGAAATAGAGCAACAGTAGGTGAAACATCTTTTGCGTTAGAAAAAGTCTATACTCGCTATGAAACGAAACAATCTATAGTTACAGAAGTTTATGCAAATACTTTTGATGACCAAAATCAACTAAAAAAAATAAAAATTTCTTTAGATAAATTCAAACAAATAGATAATGAAACTATAACTATATACATGGCTAAGTTAGGACAAGACGGACATGACAGAGGAGCTAAAGTTATCTCATCTGCTTTTTCTGATTTTGGTATTAATGTTGAAGTTGGCAATTTATTTCAATCTCCTGCTGAGGCAGTAGAAGAAGCCCTAAAAAAAAATGCCCATGTGATTGGTGTTTCATCTCTTGCAGCAGGCCATAAAACTCTAATTCCTGATTTAATCAAAGAATTAAAAAAGAGAAAGGCAGATGATATTCTAGTCTTTTGTGGAGGTGTAATACCTAAAAAAGATTATCAATTTCTTTATGATGCTGGAGTGTCTGAGATTTTTGGACCGGGATCCTCAGTAATTGATGCAGCTCATAAGGTGATTGAAAATACAACAGATCATTTAAAGAGAATGCATAATTATAGAAAATCTAGGATTGTTTAGAAATGAAATATTCGGAAATTTATAAAAAATGGAGAGATAATCCAATAGAATTTTGGAAAAAAAATGCTGAAGATGTTTCCTGGATTAAATTTCCTGAAAAAATTCTGACAAAAAAAAATGAGAATTTTTATGAATGGTTTTCAGATGGCGTTATGAATACTTGTTATAATGCTGTAGATAAAAATATTTTAGAAGGAAGAGGAGATCAGGTTGCTATTTATTATGATAGTCCAATAACTAATTCAAAATCAAAACTAACCTATAATGAATTAAAGTTCAAAGTTGAAGAATTTGCCGGTGCCTTAAATAAATATAATATATCTAAAGGTGATAGAGTTATAGTTTATATGCCTATGATACCTGAAGCTATTATAGCTGTTTTAGCAATAGCTAGAATTGGAGCTGTACATTCAGTTGTTTTTGGAGGATTTGCAGCTAAAGAACTTGCAGTAAGAATTGATGATTGTTCACCNAAACTTATTATTTCNGCTTCTTGNGGTATTGAGCCAGGNAGAATTGTAGAGTACAAACCTCTTTTGGATGAGGCAATAAAATTGTCAAACCATAAAGTTAAAAACTGTATAATTTTTCAACGAGAACAATTAANAGTAAAATTAAATGCAGNTTTAGATGTTTCTTGGAATGAGGCAATTAAAGATNTTAAGCCTGCTGATATAGTTCCAGTAAATGGTAATGACCCATTATATATCTTATATACTTCTGGTACCACAGGACAACCTAAAGGTGTAGTAAGAGATAATGCAGGNCATCTCGTTTCATTNAAATGGTCTATGAAAAATGTTTACAATATGGATCCNGGAGAAGTTTTCTGGGCAGCTTCAGATATTGGCTGGGTTGTAGGNCATTCCTATATCATATATGCTCCATTATTTCATGGTTGTTCAACAGTTTTATTTGAAGGGAAACCTGTTGGAACTCCAGANGCAGGCACTTTTTGGAGGATTATNAGTGANTATAAGGTAAAGTCATTTTTTACTGCTCCTACTGCTTTAAGAGCTGTAAAAAAGGAAGATAATGAAGGTAAATATATTGATAAAGAAAAGCTTAAATCATTAGAGACTTTATTTTTAGCAGGAGAAAGAGCTGATCCAGATACTGTTCTGTGGTTAGAAAATAAATTAAATATACCAATTGTTGATCATTGGTGGCAAACAGAGACAGGTTGGCCTATTGCTGCAAATCCAACAGGTATTGAATTGCTACCAATTAAAAAAGGTTCTCCAACAGTTTCTTTGCCGGGGTATGAGATTGATATTTTAGATGATAATGGAGAAAAATTATCATCAAATGAGTTAGGATCAATATGCATAAAATTACCACTACCACCTTCTTGCCTTCCAACTCTTTGGGCCGCTGATGATAGGTTTATAGAAGCATATTTATCTAAATTTCCAGGATATTACGAAACAGGTGATGCAGGTTATATCGACGATGATGGGTATATTTTTGTTATGTCAAGAACAGATGATGTAATAAATACGGCAGGTCATAGNNTATCTACAGGTGCAATGGAAGAAGTTATNTCNAANCATTCNGANGTTGCTGAGTGNGCTGTNGTTGGTGTTAAAGANGAATTAAAAGGAGAAGTGCCAGTAGGNTTGGCTTGTTTGAATNCTGGATGTAANAGAGANCATTCTGAAATTTGTAATGAAATTATTGATTTNATTAGAAAAGAAATTGGTCCTGTAGCTTCTTTTAAAAAAGTAGCTATTGTTCAAGCTCTTCCAAAAACAAGATCTGGTAAAATACTTAGAAAAACAATTAGAAGTATAATTAATAAAGAACAATGGACTATGCCACCAACAGTNGAAAATCCTAANGTGTTTGATGATTGTAAAATTGCTTTAAAAAATTTTAATATAATTTAAATTTTTAGAACAAATTTACCAACATGGTCACCTTTTTCTAGAGCTTTATGAGCAAAAGAAACTTTAGATAAACCAAAACATTTTTGAATTATTGGTACTACTTGTCTTTTTTCNAAAAAAGGCCATACATGTTTAATTAAACTNCTTACATAAGATGCCTTAACTTTATCTTCTTGAGGTCTTAAAGTTGATCCAGTAATAGTATATCTTTTTCTCATTAGATATCCAAAATTTAAGCTACCTTTTAAACCTCCTTGTACAGCTATTATGATAAGCTTNCCATCTTCTGAAAGGCATTTTAAATTTTTTTCGACATAGTCTCCAGCAACCATATCTAGGATTAAATTAACGCCCTTATCTTTTGTTAATAAATTTATTTTTTTTTCAAAATTTTCCTTTTTATAATTTATGCATTCAATTGCACCAAGTTTTTTAACTGCAGCACATTTCTTTGCAGAACCTGCTGTTGCATANACTTTAGCTCCAAAAATTTTAGCAAGTTGTATTGCTGTTGTACCAATACCACTTGCTCCACCATGAATTAAAATACTCTCATTCTTTTTCAGTCCACCTCTCAAAAATACATTGCTCCATACTGTAATAAAAGTTTCAGGTATACANGCTGCTTCCTCTAAACTTATTTTTTTTGGTATGGGCAAACAATGATCTTNATTAACTGCTACATACTCAGCNTAACCTCCACCATGACATAAAGCACATATTTTAGAACCTACTGGATATTTGATAGCAGACTTTTCTCTATCTACAATTATACCAGAAACTTCTAANCCTGGAATGTCACTTGCAGTTTTTGGGACTGGATAGTTACCTTCTCTTTGAAGTATATCTGGCCTATTAACCCCAGCATAATGAACCTTTATAAGTATTTCCCCTTTTTTCAACTTAGGTATATTTCTAAGTTTTAATTTCAAATTTTCAGGTCCTCCAAACTTTACAATTTCAACAGCTTTCATTGTATCATTTGGTTTTTTTAATTTATTCAATTTTATCTCTTTATTAATTATTAACTAATAATTTTAATATTAATTGATTNAATGTAAAGACAGAATTAATAGTCAAAAAAATGCCTGATTTGATCAAATTATAGTCNCCTTNATATATAANATTTANATTANATTAAAAGGAGAATTAAATGGAAGCAGGTATTTTATTACTATACTCATTATTTACTATAAATGATAAAAATGTAAAAAACTTTCTAGTTGAAGCTAATAAACATAATAAGATTGAATATNAATTTGTAAAAGCAACATCATGTAAATCAGGTCCNTATAATAAAAGCTACGTATTAGCCCCGACTGGTAAAGTTATANTTAAACAAAAATCAAATGATGGTTCCATTGGAGAAATATGTANNAATTAAAATTTATTTTTGTTTAATATTATTCATCATGAGTCTGAGGGCGTTTAATTTAATAAAGCCTTCAGCGTCATGATGGTTATAATTAAATGAACCTTCTTCAAATGTCACTAAGTCTTCATCATAAAGAGAGTTTGGCGATTTCCTTCCTGTAATTATAACATTTCCTTTATATAATTTTGCTCTAACAACTCCATTAACGTTTTTTTGACTTTCATCAATTGCTTTTTGAAGCATTTGTCTTTCTGGAGAAAACCAAAATCCATTATAAATCAATTCTGCGTATTTAGGCATTAACTCATCCTTTAGATGAGATGCGCCTTTATCTAAAGTGATTGATTCTATAGCTCTTCTCATATGAAATAAAATAGTACCCCCAGGAGTTTCATAAACACCTCTAGATTTCATNCCAACAAACCGGTTTTCTACAATATCAATTCTTCCTATACCATTTTCACCACCNAGAATGTTTAATTGATGTAGCATTTCAGCAGGAGATAAGTTTTTTCCATTTAATTCTACAGGATCTCCCTTATCAAATCTAAGCTGGATTTCAGAGACTTCATCTTTAGCATCTATAGGTGACTTAGTGCGTGAAAATACTAATTCACTTGGTTCTATCCATGGATCCTCTAAAATTTTTCCTTCAGCTGAGATATGTAATAANTTAGCNTCAATACTAAATGGAGCCTCACCTCTTTTATCCTTTGGAACTACAATTTGATTTTTTTCAGCATATTCTATTAATTTAGTTCTACTTGAAAGATCCCACTCTCTCCAAGGTGCAATAATTTTAATATTTGGGTTTAAACTTAAGTAAGCNAGCTCAAATCTTACTTGGTCATTTCCTTTTCCAGTTGCGCCGTGAGATACAGCTTCTGCATTAACTTCTTTGGCAATTTCAATTTGCCGTTTGGCAATTAAAGGTCTTGCAATAGATGTTCCTAATAAGTAGACGCCTTCGTATAAAGCATTAGCTCTNAACATTGGAAAAACATAATTTTTNACAAAATCTTCTTTAAGATTTTCTATGAAAATTTGTTTAACACCATGTTGCTTTGCNTTNTGTCTTGCAGGNTCAACTTCTTCACCTTGNCCAATNTCAGCTGTAAAAGTAATTACTTCACAATTATATTTTTCTTTTAGCCATTTNAATATTACAGAAGTATCTAATCCTCCTGAATAAGCTANTACNACTTTTTTAATATCCATAATTATATCTTTAGTTGATAAGAACTAAATTATAAAGTTTTTTTATAAGTGAAAAATTAAAATTATCAAAAAATCCCAAAATTATAAGTGTTTGTCCAAGTAAAAAATGTTCTACTATCACTACTAATAAAGATTTATTTTTCATATAATTAAACGTGAACAATAAGTTACCAAAAAAAGAGAATAATAATATATAGATATCAAAATATATTAAATGGCAAAAAGAAAATACTAAGGAGTTAAGTAATAGGATTTCGAATTTATTGAAATAATCTTTGTATTTATAAAAAAATAAAAATCTGAAAATTATTTCTTGAGGTATAACAGAAAATAATAAGTAAAATAGAAGCAAAACTGATGTAAAATAATATTTTTTTAAATCAAGATNNNTTANAANAAANTCATCTCCAAATAANNTAATCATTGAGATGATTAAGAAAATGTCAAAAAAAATGAAATATAAANAGTNTTTTTTTTTTGGAAGAATAATTTCTATTATATCATTTTTGAAGCNTAAACTTATTGTTAAGCTTGNTANTAAAAGTATNACTATAACAAAAGATTGCAGTTGAAATAATATAATAAAAATGAAGAAAAAAAATGTAATCAAAAATATTTCTATTAATTTTTGTNTTTTTCTGTTCATTTTAACTATTNGTAAATATTAGTACATTTAAATGAAAAATTTAATCCACAAAAAAAANAAGTANATNATAACCATNATTGGTCTGNTTGGNCTTATACCTTATGGANTTCCAATAATGGAANAAAATGGTTTAGTAGATTTTTTTGAAATTAAAACTATAGATCTTACTATTTGGTACGGAATAACTATATTGTGTTTCTTAAGTGGTATTT